>SDBT01000399.1_pt1 | contig 67831 bp, 98 predicted proteins | sample 2277101 | NCBI WGS metagenome assembly SDBT01 (sample SAMN10404973, study PRJNA504765) | marine sediment metagenome | isolation source: marine sediment core GS10_PC15, 103 cmbsf | place: Arctic Ocean: Southern Knipovich Ridge | collected 2010 | reverse complement strand
GTCCATTCTGATTTGTTGGCGTCGATTCTGGAGCGTTGGGGATTTGATCGTATCAACCTCTCAACTGGGAGGCATTTTCTATTGCCTACTACAAAAGTATGGAGAGAACATGAAGAATAAGAGATAAGAGACTTGGAGGACTGTATAATCATGCATGGACCTCTCAAAACAACAAGCCGAAATCCTTGAAAAAATAGCCCTAAACTCAGAATCAAACGAACAAACTCAAATACTACGAGACGTACTTAAAAGCCTCCCACTCAAAGCCATCATCGTTATCGGAGGAACAGGAAGATGTGGAACCTCGTGGATACAACGATGGCTACTTACTCACCCAGAAACATACGGAACATTTAACGAAGCCTCACTACTCTTCTCCCTCGCAAAATACGCCGCACAAAACGAAGAGGATGGTCTACTAAATTGCTCCAAGCGAATAGGACTCGATCATAAGAAATACCTCCGACTCGCAGGAGAAATGGTTCACAAAATCATATCCGATCCTGACTTCGCAAGACACTATCTTCTACATAAGAACTCGCCAAAAGCCAAAGACCGCAAAAAAGAACGAGCCATATTCGTCGAAAAAACCCCGCGCAACGTGCTCGTACCAAATGAAATCTATCAAATGATGTCTCCCTGGGCTCCTACATATACACTACATATCTATCGAGATGGTAGATCATATATCGAATCTATGCTCAGAATGGAATGGAACGAAATGTCACCAAAACAACATGCCGAAATGTGGATCAAAATTATGAAAAGAATGATCGATGAACAATTTCCACCAAATACTATGCACATAAAGTACGAAACACTCGTCACAAACCCAGCATACTCCCAGGAAATCTCCAAATTCCTCAATATACCACATGAGCATGATATTAAGCCATTCGTTGAAATCTTAGCCGATGGAATGCCAGGATATGACCCAGAGAGATATAAAAACTTGCTAAACCAACCCAATATCGTACAATGCTTTGAGACCATGAAACCAATCCTACAACAATTAGGATACGAAACATGAACGACGACGATGATGATGACGGTTGGGATAACTACTGGTGGATAATCATAATTATCGCTCTTCTCTGTGCATAACACAGAACTCACCAACTGGTAATGAATAAGACACCAATGCGGCTCTCAGCCCAATAGCCCAGAAAGCTGGCACTAAATTGAATATCAGAGAACTCAGAAAATCAGACCTAACTAACCTGAAATTCAGGACACAATTCTGTGAATTGCTGGACACTGAATTACTGGATCAACCCACAGCTATATTTGTGTTCAACCAAAGGAATGATGGAAACAGAGAAAACGTGAAGACATTTGTTGGCACTGATGACAATGATATGCCAATCGCAACAGTATCTCTAATCCTAGAACGTAAGTTTATCTATGGGGGAATGCTCAATGGACGTATCGAAGATGTCGCAGTGCACCCAGACCACAGACATGAAGGTCTTGGCACTGAAATCATGGAACACACCATGGAATATGCCAAATCAGTATGCGAGAGAGTTGTACTCGAATGCAAACGAGGACTCGAAACATTCTATCAAACCCATGACTTCAAAACACACTCCATTGCCATGAGACAACAAAACGAATGCCTCAACAAACCCGATTTTTCGCGGAAAATTGAAGATCACAAGGAAACTGGCACTGGCACGGAAGAGACTACAGAAACTATAGAAACTATAGAAACAGTAAGAGCAGAACAATCGCAGAACAGAACCACAAAGAGAGTAATGAAGTCTAGCACTGATACTAACACTGATGAACCTCCTGGCACTGAATTAACCTGGCACTGAATAAAGGTGACACTAGCACTGGCACTGAATTCCGAAAGGACGCACTGCAATGGCTCGTATGGATATCAAAGAATACAAAGAACGAGTAATCGACCATTTCCGAGCAGGTACAGAAAGATTACCATGTGCCAAAGCCACAAAAGAAGACTGGCAACTACTCGGACTACTCTTCCTCAATGCCTCAGAAAATGGAGAAGAGAACCTCGAAGAATTCGATAAACGTATACTCTCTGAACAAGAATTCAAAGAACTATACGAAAGAGATCAACAACCTGAATGGTAAACGAGTTCTGTGTCGTTGCAGGCTTGTATACCTGCCCCGAACCGCTCTTAGAGAGCGTATATAGGGCTTGTATTTATAGCGCCTTAATTTCTCCATTATGACCCATAGTCAACCACCAGAACCCACACCCGTCCACACCGGGTCTCTGGAATGTGACAACATTTTTCATAGAACATTAATGTTGTCATTATTACTAAGAGTTACCACGCACAGACCATAACACCTTAAAACACTCTAAAAATAATCCATCTACTCTAAAAATAATCGGGCGATCCGTCTCGAACTTTTGCCTTGTAAATTTGTTCCGCAAAATAACCAAAAGAACTAATCTTTCAATAGTGTTCCTGTTATTGAATGACTCCGTATGGAACTCTTAAATTATCGGAGCCAAAAACACACGCATTTTTGATTTGCTTTTTGTGGCATCTGAGACGTATACTCTAATAGAGTGCCCTGAAGCGTGCGGGAAATCAGCCGATGGGGGGGACGGTGACGGGCCGCAATACGAAAGTGTTGTGGCCCGTTTTCTGAGATAGTAACGCCCGATAACTCGGAGACTATGTTGCATTCATAGGCTCATGATCTGATAAAGGTTAGATTACAAGTCACAGGAAGCTAACATGGTGAGTCCTAAAACGTACGCAACGATCAGGTCAGATTATGGGAATTTGGCGGAAATCTGAGATAGTAGTTGACTCATCAGAGATTGTAACCGATACTATAGTGTAATCGAGGCACTCGTCTGGCTCTTTTGATGTGCCTGAAGGTACGGGACCGGGCCTCTCTCAGAATAACCAACTGTGCCTAAACTGAGAGCAAGTGCCAGCAGGATTCGCCTCGTTACAAGCTCACGGTGGCTCAAAGGGTCGCTGAGCCCAAGAACTCATACCAAACGGTCCCGACCGGGGTTCTTGATACTCAGTCCTGAAGAGATCGGACACCGTGGGCTATTTTTTTGTTCTGAGATTGGTTTGGTGCATCTGAGGCGAATATACTGGCCCAGAGAGTATTTCGTCGGAGATAGTAGGCTTGACATTTCTTCTGGATGTGGTAGACTCTACACATGCTAGGAAGACGAGTAGTTGAAGTTGTGGTTGTCATGGGCCTCCTTTGGTATTGCTTCAGCCCGAAGTTCATTTTGGGCTTTGTGGCAGGAGCTATACTGGCCGGAGAGATTTGGGCAAGTATGCGTGGCTCATCTTCAGACTAACCCCTCAGTTCTCCCAAGTTTCCATTTGACATTTATTCGATCTCGGGGTATACTTCAGGTGAGAAGTGTAACTAAGGAGATTTGCCATGACATATCGGGATTTGCGTCGATTCCTCCAGGGAGCGACTGGAGAGCAGCTTGACCAGCTTGTAACGGTCAGGATTATCCAGAGTACGGGCGTCACCGGGTCATCTGTACTTAGACATTCATGGTGGAGCATAACATGCAGTGGTATGTAAGAACAGAATGCGGAGATGTTCGAGGACCAATGGACAAGGAGGACGCGGAGCAGGAGCGTGATCGGCTTGATGGTGCGGTTATGTACAATGAACGAATCTTCGAGCCTGAGTTTGTGGTTTCTTCAGAGGTGGAGACCTTGGTCAAAGACCTGGGTTGTCTGGTCAAAAGGTTCCGTCTCTGTCGAGACTGCGGGGGCTTTGATTCTGAGGATAGGGAGCTTTGTCAGAGGGCGATTGATACGATCACTCTCCTTTGTAAAGTTCCTGAGCTTCCTGTGGTTACTTCAGAGGAGATTACAAGGATCATTGCAGACCTTGACGAGATGAAGGACTATGAGCCGTCTGAAGAGTTTGCTGAGCTTTGTCAGAGGGCGATTGACGCTTTGGTTCATCTTTCCGCGACAACTCAGCCATCGCCATCTTCCAAGGTCACGACTTGGGCTCAATTACAGAGCAATCAGGACGTGTCAGCGCCTCAGCCGGTTATAGTAATGCTACCCAATGGGGCACGACACTATGTTTCGCGGGTGGTTAGCGGTTTAATTCAGGTAGGAGATCCTATCTGAAGAATCTTTTCTACGGCGTTTTTTAGAAGGACAACGAAGATCGTCTGTAGTATGTTCCTACTGAAGGGAGCATACTATGTCCAGACAAGAAGAGAGCAAGCGTTACTACGAGAAGAACAAGGACGCGATCAACGCTCGAAGGAGAGCCCGACGCAAAGAAGACGCACTGCTTAGGCAAAGACAGAATGAGCGTTCTCGAAAATGGCGTGAAAAGGTAAATTCTGATCCTGAAGCGAAATCTAATAAGAACCGAAAACAGCGGGAATGGTACAAGAATTCAGATCAAGCTCAGATCAAGGCTTGTGCGTATCGTAAGGAGTATAAACTTCCTGAGACAAGTAAGATCAAAAAGAAAGCTTGGGTGGCTCAGCGCAGAGCGGATCACATGGCGAAGCTGGTTGAGCTTCTGGGTGGAGAATGTCGTATTTGTGGATTGGTTGATGACCCGATTGTTTACGATTTTCACCATGTCGATCCCAGACTCAAAGAGTTTGCTCTTAGCCAGAGAGTTGGAACTCAGAGTTGGGATGTCGTTTGGAAAGAAGCCCAGAAATGCGTTTTGTTGTGTGTCATTTGTCACAGAAAGCTAACTCATGGGAAACTTGAGCAGCCTGATTGGGCTGAACAGATTGAAAAGAAGAGTAAGGGTTGCAATTAAGGCGTGCTCGCATTCTGGAGAAGTTTTCCCGCATACTTTGCTGACATCAATTGGTGGATGTGGCAAGACCGCTTTTGCCAGAGCGGTCGGTAATGAACTAAATTATCATTGCGTCGAGACCCACGCCGCTGCCTTCAAGAAGCGTGAACAACTTTTCGAGGCGTTGGTCCATTACTCTGCTGAAGCTCAGCGCAGTGGTAAGACATTGCTCTTTTTTCTGGATGAGGTTCATGGTCTGAAATTGGGCTTGCAGGAGGCTCTCTACTCAGTAATGAAGGAGTGGTGGATTCCCACTGACAGAGGTAAGCGCTTTATCCCTCCTTTCACATTGATTGCTGCTACGACTCGGTTCGACTTATTGGACGCCAATTCGTTCGTCACGAGATTCCCGAATTGCTGGGAGATCAATCGGTATTCTGAGAAGGACATCAGGAACATCGTGGCCTTTGAATTTGATAAACATGGGCTTGTGTACTCCTTTGAGGTAGTCGCGGACATCGCCAAACGGTGCTTAGGCGTCCCAAGAATTGCAGTGACGCTTGCCAACAAAGTTCGTACAACGACATTGGCTGCTGGCTGTGGAGAGGTTACTTTGACCCATACATGGCAGACCTTCGAGTTAGAGGAGATTGACGAGATTGGTTTGCATCCGGTTCATCGGCGATACTTGAAGATTCTGGCAGGGTCTGAGGTTAATGGCAAGCTGACTCCTTTGGGTATTGGTCCGATCGCAGGCAAGATGCGTCATCCTGAGGACATGATTAAGGGCTCAATTGAACCGATTTTGCTGGAGCTTGAATTGGTGGCTCCTACACCGCGTGGTCGAGTTTTGACGAAAAAAGGTTCCGAATATTTGCAGGAGAAAACTGCACCCACTCCGTATGTTAATGGAGACAAGGAGTGGGATCATGGACCAAAAACGCAAGGCATACAGAGACAAGCATCGTGAGCAGATCAATGCTCAGAAACGAGCTTGGAACGCAGCAAACAAAGACAAGATCAGTGTGGCCCGTCGCAAGCGGGAATCTACCCCTGAATACAAAGCTAAACGAGCAGAGCAACGCAGAAATTACACGGCCACTGAAGACCAAAAAATTCGGTGGACTGAGAATTCTCGGAGATCAGCGCGGAACCGTAAGATCAAGGCGGTCGAGCTATTAGGTGGCGTGTGTACCATTTGTGGGCTGAAGGACGATCCTGTAGTCTACGATTTCCATCACCGCGACCCGGCTGAAAAAGACCTTGCTATCTCCAAGGCAAAGACTTGGGCCGCGATAGAAATGGAGCTTCCGAAATGCGTGTTGGTATGTGCCAACTGTCACCGCAAGGTTCACAAGGTTTGATATTGACAGCCCGTGGTGCAGAATATCTGAAAAATGCCCAGAAAGCTGCTTGACATTTGGAACGGGATCGAGTAGACTTCGTGCAGTGGTGAATTGGTTAACCACATAATCTGGCAAACAGGAGATTCTGTAATGGCGAAGACGAAGACGAAGGCAAAGGCAAAGAGCGGCAAGAAGGGCGGGAAGCGGAATGCCACTCCGAAGCTCGTAACTTGTCCTCATGTGGCAAACTTGACTCGACCGCATACGACGGACTCCAGCGGCAAGCTGGCGACGAAGTTGGGCGCGTTTGTCGAGGCGAAGGAAAAGTGGACCGGCGAAGTTCGTCAAGCGTTTGCTGGCGGATCGAAGGTTACTGATTTGCCGGAATTCCCGGTCAAGGAATTCTTCGATCCCAACAGGGGTCAACTCTCCCGCTCTGCCCATGACAAGCTCATGGATGAGCATGGTGCGGCGGTCGAGGCTGGTACGAAGCCTCCGGCATTGTTTGGTCGTTACAACCCGGTCGTGGTTGACGCGATCCATGCCACGAATTGTCAATCGTTGCGCCGTGGCTCCCCCGCGAAGCATTCCAAGCCTCCGAAGGATTGGGACGAAAATCTGTACGGTCCCTGGTATCACGAATGGGACGAAGACGACGAGACGGTACAGGAAGCGTCGGGCTGGTTTTTCGACAAGACAATGCCACGTCGCTGTCACGCTGAGCGAGCCGAGTTGCTGATCGACAACCCCGAAGAGAATGTCCTTACCTTTGGCAATCTTCGGGTTGTCTGTGGTACGGGTACTCACGACGGCTCTGCGGTCTTCAAGGTCAACCAGACCAGTCACGGCAACTATCGGGCTGGCGACATCACTCGCAAGCGTATGTCGTTCGCTGGGATCAAGGAAGTCCGCAACGTGGTCTTCAAGGTCGAAGACCGTCCCAACAATGACGGTGGCTTCACGGTCAAGGGTGATTGGGCTGATGTCCGTGAGATGGTCTACATGCCCGGTCAGGTCTTGACGGCTGGTTTCCTGTACGATTCCAAGGGCAAGATTCTTACCGCGAAAGAGATTCGGGCGTTGGACGGCGAGACGAAGGGTCTGCGTTTCAAGGTTCTTGCTGATCCGATTGTCGGCAAGGCGGTGCCGTGGACAAAGCTGTGGGCTGAGATCAAGCTCGCGGACAAGGCTGCGATCCAGAAAATGCGTAAGCGTGGTGGTCGCAGTGACGAGTACGAAGCTGGTGACGTTGAAACGAAGGCGATCACCAACATTCGCGTCAACGGCTTGCGTCTCGATCCGTCTGAGGCATTCCCGTTTGGGTTGCGTGGCTCGCAATGCAACATGCCCGCATTCCTTGTCGCCGACGGCAGCGGCAAGATCGAAGACGGCTGTTTCTCGATGGGAGTTGTGATCGGGGCGAGGGCGAACGCTGAGTATTGCGTAGGCGTCCTCGAAGCCAAGGGTGAGACTCCGGCTCCGGCTCCCAAGGCGAAACCCAAGAAGGCTACTGAGTCCAAGGCTGCCAAGAAGCCCAAGAAGGCTGCTGAGCCCAAGAAGAAGGCTGCTGAGAAGGCTGCTGAGAAGGCTGCTGAGAAGGCTGCTGAGAAGGCTGCTGAGAAGGCTGCTGAGAAGGCTGCTGAGAAGTCGGATGCGGCTCCTCCGGTGGAGTCTGATACGGCTGACGAGACGGAAGCCGAGACGGCTGAGACTGTCGCGGCTGAGTAAGCGAGGCATCTCCTGTTAATGGAGAGAAGCCCGTCACCTACTTAAAGGGTGGCGGGCTTTTTTTGTGCGAACCAAAAGATTCGGCTTGACATTTGTCCAGCTATCGGTTATACTCTCTGTAGACGAATGGAAGTTAGTGCAACCCTACGGAGATAATCGCAATGGCTCGGCGACGAAACCTCACTGCCCACAACGAACTGCTGGTCAAGGTCATTAAGGATCAAGCTGGTACGGTTGACAAGGGCATCCTTGAAGGCGTGATGAATGCCCGAGAGGCGGGTTCCGAGGAAGCTCGCATTAGTCTCGAAGATGGCGGTAAGCGTCTTATCGTGGCTGATGATGGTAAGGGTTTCCGTAGCGAGCAAGAGATCATTGAGTGGTTTGAGACCTTCGGTACGCCTCATAAGGAATCGGAGGGAAAGACCTGGGCTCGATTCCGAATGGGTCGTGGCCAGCTATTCGCTTTTGGCAGAAATGTCTGGCGGACCGGCGAGTTTCGGATGACCGTGGACATTCGGGAGTGGGGTCTGGAGTATGAGTTTGAGAGTGGGCTGGATCACTTCTCCGGCTGCCGAATTGAGATCGACCTGTACCAACCACTGATCGGCGAGTATCCCTGTCCGTATCGGTCTATCGAAAACTTCAAGTCTACGATCCGCAAGCAGATTGAGTTTATCGAGGGTCGCGTTCTGGTTGAAGGCGAACAGGTGAATACCCCTGCGTCGGAATGTAAATGGGATTTTGAGACCGACGAATGCTACTTCATGTTTGGTCGCGGTACGGGGCTCCAGTGGTACAATATCGGAGCCTATGTAAACGAGTGGTCGGCTCGTATGGCCGGCGTGACCGGCGTTGTCGTTTCCAAGAGGGCATTCGACGTTAATTTTGCTCGCAATCAGATTAAGGATGCCTGTCCGATTTTTCAGCGAGCAAGGATGGTCGTCAACGTAAACAAGATCAAAAAGGTTAGGAAGGCTCAACGTCGTTTGACGGACAACGAGAAAGTTTCTGTACTACTCGATCTGCGTAATGGCGAATGCCCATACAACGAGATCAAGGGTCTTGGGTTGTTTCAAGACTGCGGCTCAACGTGACGTGAAACTGGGACTGACTCAGGCGAGGAAGAAAGCTGCGAACGGGATCACCCACAAGCCAACGAAGAAGGTTATGAAGGCCCAAAAGAAGAAACGGGGTCGCCGCAGGTTTTAGGATTTGACATTTATTCGGCTATGTGGTATACTTGCGTAGCAGATACTTGAGGCTGAAAGGGAGAAACAGAATGGTCTATCTGAAAGCAATGGTCGCCATCAACGCCAAGGCGGTCAACGAAATGCTGACGACGTTGGCGGCGGCGGCTCTTCGTGGTGCTTCCCAGAACCGCTCAAGTATGACGGGTGAAGAGGCAGCGAAAGTGGCTATCGAGTGTGCCGAGAAGCTCCTGTCTGTGACGCTGGCGGCGATCGACAGCGACGACGGAGACGACGACGGAGAGAACGAAAATGGATAAGATCGAGTTTACCTGCCCTGAGTGCGGTAGCCACAAGATCGAAGAAATCATGGTCGATATGATCGTGGCTAGTGAATGTTCATTGGGGTATCCAGCGGTAGACCCTGGCTGTGTGGTAGACCCTGATGGATATGAGATTCAGTACGGCGATCAGACCAATCAGGGTGGTCACGTTGAACGTTATCAATGCGGCAACTGTGGATTTACCATCGTCGATGACAGTTCGGATCATGCCGACGATGGGTTGGACGAACATGCGTTGGTCAAGGCTATTCAGGCTCTTAATGCTGTTCCTTCAAAGATGGGTGACAGAGTTACCCATACCGAGTTAGTACAGACGATCCTGCGGAGTTTTCTGCCCAACCCTGACAACTTTGACAGACGAGATGGTCGACGGTCAAGGGTAAGATCTGCCGACTCATGGTAGCAAGCCGACAACAGAGCCGGAGTATCAACCACGAATCAGGTGAAGTACCTCGAAGCCCGGACGATTTCCTTGTTAGCCGGTCCACCTGGCGACGGCATGTATGAGTGGGTGTCGTGGCGGGCCGGTTTTTTTGTCGAAGTTGATGATCTGGGTTGCGATCATGGGAAGCTGGAGAAACTCGGGCGAGAGCGCTTGTTGGAACAAATCGAAATGGCTTACAGCCAAAGGTCAGGAGAGCCTGAGATAGTTTGTTATTGGCTTTACAATAGCAGTCCCCAAACGGAGGACACGGACACAGTACCTCGATCCGAGGTTAAGGTGACGTTGGGATATTGTTACCAGTGAAGATGAGGTCGTCGCAGGTCTCGGATTTTAGTGCTTGGGTTGCCTACCCTGAGTTTACAGGGCTGAATGGGGGGCGAGATAATGCCGCTCGCCGGGCGATCACGGATTTTAGATTGCTGCGGCGAAGGAATACTCGACGAAACGGGCTTTTCCTGGATAATCCTTAGTCAGATTAGGTGCCGGAAACGGGATAATCCGATCACGCCGCTTTTTCTTTGAAGGAACAAACATGATAACCCTGACAACTTTGACAGACGAGATGGTCGACGGTCAAGGTCGTGCAGCGGGCAGAAAACTCCGCAGGATCGTTGCTATTTGTTTGGACAACTTCAATGTCGTTTTAGCAGAAGGAAGTAGTCCTACGAAGTTAACGGGCAAGCGGTTTTTTGGCAAGCTCACTCATCTGGGAAATGGCGTTAAAGAGTACGGGCTAGACGCAGAGCATGCGCGTACTCAGATGATCGACTTTTTCACGCGATTTTCTGGCGAACAGGTTGGTGATTTGTCGTGGGCGGAGTTGGATGAGAAGTTTCACATTGCGGAGCGTCGGAAGGATAGCTCTGCCATTTTGGTTCTGTATGACAAGTTGAAGAAAGGTGGCTGGGAGGATGACGGAGCAGCGTCTAAAGAGGAGAAGGCAGAGGCGTCAGAAACAGTCTGACTTAGAGGCTGAGAATACTCGGCTCAAGAAGATCATTGCTCGTGATCGACGTAAAGCTGAGCGACCCGGAAAAGCCGAGTGACGGAACATGGAAATTTTCTGCTTGACATTTATCTGTTCATGGGGTAGACTATGTGGTGGAGAGCAGTTTGGTTAGCAGTTCTTATCACGGTGGCTCTTTGGTGAGATTGGCATGACCACTAAAAAAGGATACCCGAAAAATGGCGGATAGATTTCCCGCGCAAATTTGGATTGGTGGGCAGCTTTCTCGCACTGCGCAACTTTTCCCAGACGATCCCGATGACAATACCACGATCCTTGAGGGATTGATTGCTGCACTGAGTGAGGACGACGCTTCCCATAACTACGGAGACATCCGTATCCCTGCGGATTGTCCTGAAGCAGATTTGGGAGAGTATCTCACAGACGACGGCAAGTTCCTCAATCTAATGAGCGATCATGCGGTCAACGGCGAGTTTCCTGATACCGAGCAGTTTTGCATGGAGCATGGGATTGCGTTTGATCGTTGGAGTGACCATTTCTGCGAGGACGCTGAGAATGCCCATTGGCGTCCTGGTATGGACAAAATGGTGATTCACGACGCCGACTCGAATAAGCAAGAGGTTGTGGACGGAGTGACGGTACGGCTGGCGATGGAGAAGCTGGACGAATTGGAGGCTAAGCGTCTCTCTACCCTGTCGTCTTACGCCTCTTTCACGGTAAAGACGTGGAAGATTTTTACTGATGCTATTCGTCTTCTACACGATGTTTGTCCCGAGTTGCCACCGGAGCTTGAGGTTTTTAATCTCCACGATTGACATTTACCCCGGCATGAGGTATACTTGAGTCATGGCGACATGGAACGAACTAGCTGCCCGCATTATGAAAATGCCAGAGGCAGAGCGGAAGAAAGAGGCAATCGTCCGAGAGCCGTATGACGACGCACCTGAGATGTATCCGGTCGCTGTTTTTAAGGCGACGGAGGACTTGCTGAATTCCGAGGGGGATGTAGTCGTCAAGAAGGGTGAATATCTACTCCAATAGAAAATGCCGGGGGCAGACAGGGCAGCCGTTGAGTAGCCTTTTGGCGGGGGCAAACTCCGGCTGTCCTGTCTGGAGAGCAAAATGACGACAACCATGGAATTGAGGATCAGGCGATCTATGAGGTAGCTCGGCATTTTTTCTTGACATTTCTCCTTGACATTTCTTGCTGGCCGTGGTATATTCTATTCAGACGTTGGATGAAACGAACAAAACTCTGAATGGAGACGACTCATGGTAGCAAGCCGACTCACAAACGCTTTGGATAGCTTCGGGACGAAGGCTCCGAGCTGTACCGATCCTCTGAAGGCAATGGAGGCTGCCGGGGCTCTATTCGGGCTGAGGAAAGTCCGGTTGTCGCAATTCGCTGGCATTCCTTCCAACGACGATCTACACGTCGTGATCCGTACCGATACCGGACAGGCAATCGGTCAAGTCGGCAGAGCTTACGAGACCTTCGACAACGAGGCATTCTTCGCTCCCACTGCCAACGCTCTGATTCAGGAAACTGGAGCCCAGATCGACCGTTTCCAGATGCTCGATTCTGGCACGCGATCCTTCATGCGTCTATCGTGGCCTTCTGATCGCAACATTGTGATCGGTCGTCCGAAGGTCGGCGACATTGTTGGGCGTCGTTGTACGCTGTCCACGTCTCACGACGGCAAGTGGGCTGGCAAGTTTTCGCTCCAGATGCTTCGCCTCATTTGTTCCAACGGAATGACCGTCCCCGTTGGCGAGTATGAAATCGGCTTGACGCATACGGTTGGCGGACACCAGCAGTTGATCGACCTACAGAAGCTCATTCCTGTGATCGAGCTTTACGTCCGTCAGTTTGAGTTAGCCGCGAATATCATGGTTGATACTCCGGCTCTGTTGGCTGACGAGCGGACGATTGCGATTGCCTCAAAAATGGTCGATCCGACCAACAACGCAGGTGAGCGCAAAGCAGGTGGAGCCAACCGAGCCAAGGAACGAATCAATCGCGTCATGCAGCTTTTCGGTGGCGAACAGCCGGGAGCGGATACCGCCGAATGCAAAGAGACGGCTTGGGGGCTGTATCAAGCTGGCAATCACTTCCTCACCCACGAGAAGGGTACGCGAGGCAAAGACGAGAGTACGCAACGTTTCAAGAGCTTGCTTCCAGGTGGACCGGCTAACAAGGAAATCGTCCGGGCTTGGAATGTCGTAACGGAGGGATTCGGCGTCCAAAAGCAGGTCGAGACCGCGTTAGCTGCGATCAATTAGCGTCGGCTTGGTGGGGGCGGACTGGCGAAAGCTGGTCCGCCCTTCTTGTGGAGCAATCGTGAGAGTTTCATTAGCTAAAAAGAATCGTCGTACTACAGTAGCGATCGCCATGCGTCGAGGTATGGTATTGCCGAGACGTATCGTCAAGACTAAGACTGTAACCAGGATCGTTCATAAGGTTCAGGTCAAAGTCAAGATCAAGGTACAGCATGTCAGTGTTACGACCTATCAGATCCTTGCAGACCTATTGAACACTGGCGACTCGTTTGCGGCGATAGGGAAGAGAACCGGGCTTACTCGGCAGCGGGTATCGCAGATAAACGAGAAGGCGATCAAAGCTGGTATAGCCATTCCCCGAAGACCCAAAGGCAGACCCCCAAAATAGTTGCTGGCATCGGAGTCATAGTCGCACTGATTGATTTTTACAAGGCGCCTTGACAATTCTCGTTGGTGTGGTATACTTAGGGCATGAACAAGAACGAAACAATCGATGCGGCTGCGGAGGCAGCCGAGGACGTGGAATCGTTGGTTGAGGCGACAACGGATCGTCAAATTTTCGCAGAGATGGACAATGCCGAATGAAAACTACTGCTCTGGAACGGAGGACCACAAGCATGTGTTGATCTTCCAGTGTGGGGCTGGCGAAGGAACGAGTTACGCAGACCGTATCGCGCTCGCTGAGAGGCTGCTCACTGAACGAGACGACATCCAAGCCGTCCAGATCTATGAGTATCCACACGGCGGACGTAGCGGCAGGCATCATACCTATGCCCGCTGCCCTATCGAGCGGGATGTGCTCTGCATCGACACGACCAACGATGGGGTTAGCTACGGTGCTCGCGGCGAGGCAGTGCGAAGGGCGATCCTCAGCAAGTACAAGCGGGTACTGATGAACCAACCTGTCTACTACGAATGTGGAATATGCGACCACTTTCATCCTTGGCACTGGGACGGTGACTGCCGTGACGATGCGAACCGTCTAACCTATGACCAGTTAGATGAGCGACACGGACAAGACGGCTACGAGCTTCGCTCGATGGATGAGAGAGTGACTGCTGACCTGCTGTCAAGTGGTAAATGTCATGCCCAACAGACTCAAGAGCGTTTCCGCTTATGAAAGAGGAATGCCGGAAAATTTGCGGTATAATAGGCTACCATGAAACGGTGCAACAAGAGACAACTCATCGGCCGCGACCCCACAAAGGGTTTGTTGTCCTTCAAAACGGGCGTAATCCTCAACGAGAAGGACCGTCTCCGTGACCGCAAGTCTAAACTGGACAGGAGACAACTTCGCCGTCAAATTTCTGGCGAAGATGACTAAACTCACAGACAAACCATGCCGATACCCTTGGTATGGAAACAAACGAATCACAACCCGACCGGCAGTATGACGAGATTGAACAACTCATCGCTGAGATAGTAGCAGATCCAGAGGTGAGGAAAGAAATGTCCAAAATCCAGCCGATAGACGTTCTCTTGACATTTCCTACGCTTGCGGTTAACTTTGGGATATGGAATATCCCAAAGGACAGCGAGTCGTTGTTAAGCCCACTGCAACGGGAGTGCAAGATTTATACCCAACTGCGAATTGGCTGACTGAGCCCGTCTCCGTCACTCTGTTGGAAAAATGCCGCAAGGGTACGCTCGACGTGGTGAATGTACAACTGGGGGACAGGGACAGGACCATAAAATCGGTCTATTCGTTCAACATTGACCGTCTTGACATTTGACATTTATCCTGGCCTGTGGTATACTATAGGCATGAATGACAAACGACTCAACTGGGGACATGAGGGCTGCAAGATCGTCCCGATCAACTGCCAACACCCAACATGGGGGAAAGCAGCCGAGCCAATCGGGTTTGGGGACGGAAAGCTCCTCAACCTGTACTGGCGAATCGAATTCCCTGACGAGTCATGGGTACACTCCGCGACCAAAGCGGATTGTCGCAGGTACATTGCTGAATGCAGGCAATCACGTCCAGATCGCTGGAATAAACCCGGAATTCTCCGCCTTGCGCTGCTGAAACATCGCCGTGAAGACGCGGAGCGCCAGCCCCTATTGAAAGGGTTTGTGCTATGCGTACTTGCGACATTTGTGGGCTAAAGGATGTGTCGGGCGTTATCGACGAGTACGACTTTTCCTCCGCAGTCCATTCAGACTTCCAATGTGACGACATTGATGACCAGATGGAAAAGGACTTCTGTGATGGGTGCAAAAATGCGTATGAGGCAATTTTGACTGATCGCCTTGGGGCGGCAGTACGCTTCGATGCGATAAAGGAAGAAGTCCTGGAAAGTCTGGCGATAGCTAAGGCGGAAAAGGACGAAGAAGCTGCAAGGCAGAAGAAGCTGCAAGAAGAAGCTGCAAGAGTTAAGGCTACTCTTGGAGGCGGATAAAAGTGCTTGACAAGTCCCGATCTTGGGGTATACTGTAAGTAGGACGAACGAAAACCCCACGGAGAATCAAAATGGACGCATTCAAGACATTCGACTTCGCAGACGGACGCAAGCTGGAACTCCACTACGATCAAACCCCAATGAATCCCCGTGACTACGACAACATGGGGACAATGGCATTCTTCCACGACCGCTATGACATTGGCGACGAGGATCATGGCATCGACCACACCGAATTCGGTGGCTGGGAAGAAATGGCAAAGTGGATCGTAGAGAAGATGGACGGAGCAATCGTCCTCCCCGTCCGAATGTACGATCATTCGGGTATCGGCTTCGCAATGGGGATGGAGAGTCTTCGCTATCCCTTCCAATGCCCTTGGGATTCTGGACAAGTCGGATTCGTGTTCGTCACAAAGGCGAAGCTGGTTGAGGAATACGGAGACGACTCCGAAGAATCGCGGGAAAAGGCAATGAAATGCCTGGAAGCTGAACTGGAAATCTACAACCAGTATCACGCTGGCGACGTTTACGGATTCATTCTTCGAGCCAAGCCTTGCGAGCATTGTGACGACGAGACAGGCGACGTATTGGACTCATGCTGGGGATTCTGGGGTAGCGACCCGATGGAAAACGGCATTGCAGGCCACCTGAGCGACGAGGTTCGGGCAGAGTTGGCGACGCTTGTTTGAGAGAGCTTCGATGACTGACAAAGACTTCCTAGACAACCTCGCAGTCGGTGATACGGTCGTCGTAGAATCGAACGACAGTTGGAATGTGACAAAGGTAGCACGCTTCACCAAGACTCAAGTCATCATAACGGGCGGCGGAAAGTTTCGTCGAGCGACTGGTTTGGGGGGCAATGATTGGAATCGTTCTTCGCTAGTAGAACCAACTCAAGAGAGATTGGATAAAATCCGACATTCCATACTGGTCGCAAAGCTCCGGCACTTCAATTGGAAGTCTCTGCCCCTTGATACGCTAAACGCCATCAATGCTCTTGTCGGAAAAAAGACTTGACATTTGTCGCCCGATCAGGTATACTTACGGAGTAACGTGGCAAGGGCGTTGAAGGGTAGTCTGGTCAACTGCCGCAAAACCGGGATAAGGCGGACCTAAAAACAAACCCCCGGACCTTGTTTTCTTTGACAACGATGGCAATGCGGTCAGCCGATAATGACCGGCGAATCTGGAGGAATGACGATGAACCCCCACGGCACCTGTAGGAACTCGTAATTGATTGACGGTCGGCGCGAGAGGCGTATCGAGCCCAGAACTCCTCTACCAGTCCGGTGATTCGTAAAAACACGAACTAAAGGATTCACCGGGCTGGGGGATAAAAGGGCGACCAAGCGGGTAGCTGAGATAGCTGCCCGCTTTTTTTGTTCAAGCACTTGACAACTTGCTGGCTATGTTGTATACTTAGGTTGAAAGGAACTCACTATGTTTGAATGGCTAAACAACCTGGGAGTCGGCGATTCAGTAGTCATACGTGATTCGTCTCACCTGATAACCTGTGATCCGGCTCCAGAATTCGTCGAAGTGGTTATTGAGCTAACGGACGAGCACATCAAGACTGAGCGCCTGGACTATGAGCGACCGCCGGTACTTGCTGCGTTTCGACGATTCGAGCGACGCTTCGGCAGCAGCGGTGCGGTGCAACTTGTCAGAAATTTATCCCGGCCGTTGTATACTTGAGATAGGAAGGAAACCATCATGGGTATCTGTCAGAAATGTGGAAACGACGCTGGTACAATGCACTCACCTGTGGGTACTTGTATGTCGCCGGTCAAGCCCGGACTCCCGAAGGAAGTCTTGCACGATCCGACCATTGTCCCTCTCACGAGAAGCTGGACCCCAGAGCAAAAAGAGCAGGTGGACGGGTGGGTACAACAGAGGGCAGCACAAGTTGCCGCGAGTATCAACGCGCTTGCTCCGGGCATTAAGGCACTGGACGAGCGACCCCGACAAGTCTGGAGCGAGCAGCAGCCAAACGTATTCTTCGAGTACGTCGCCCAAGCTATGCTCGAAGATTTAATCCACGAACTCCAGCTTCGCGTTTGACATTTATCCCGGCATGTGTAGACGAGAGAAATCCCAAGGAGACGAAAATGCCCGAATCCCCGGTAAGGACTTTCCAAGAGATTGACCGCAAAACTCTCGATACCCAGGTGGCGAATTTCCTCGAAACCATGGGAAATCTGTTTCCCTTGGAATTTGCGAGCCCTGACGAGCAAGCTCAAGCCATCGAGCATATCGGCAGACGACTTCGAGACGAGTGCCATGCCGGGAAATTGCGTGGTCACGCCATGTGGGCTAAGCAAATTCTGACGATCGCTACGACGAGAATGGCATGATTATTGGATTCTTGGTTGTCACAACCTTGCCCAAGTTAGCAAGGACGACAGCAACTCCAGCGTCCCGAGTATGGCGACGGGGCTCGGTAGCTCGCCTTTTGAGCGACTATAACGTCTTGTGGCGGACAGCCGTTCGAGGCGTCTTGGGTTAGCTACGTGAGGGCTGTAGGGAGACTAGCCCCCTGCTGGAGATAAATTCGGCCGTCCGGTTCCTAAGCCGGGCGGCTTTTTTCGTGTCTTACCCAGATTAACACAACAAGATTTGACATTTTCTGGAAACGTCCTTGACAACCGCCGGTTGTTGGTGTATACTTCTTATAGACGAATGGAAGAACCCAAAACCTGCGGAGACAAGACAATGGCGAAAAGACATAACTGGGTCACGGGACCGAATCACAAGGTCGTAGACCGAAAAGCAAACCGCATTGCGACCGCGTTCATTGACAGTTGCGGTCACTTGACGCCAGCAAAACAGGCAGAGCTTGACGCCCTGTTGGCAGAGATCGCTGTTCCTGAACGGCTCGCTGACGGGGTTTGTGAACCCGATCAAGACGTACTCGACGCAATGGAGGCAGCCCCAGAGCTTGAGCTTGAGCCGCCACCGGAGGCATACGAGTACGACAATAATGCTTCCGAGACCGACGAGACTGACCCTGAAATGGAAATACTCAAGGCACGATCAGCCTTTGAGGCATAAGCCAGAGCCAGCCGTTGACCACCGCGAGCGATTAGCGGGCAACAAGCAAAGTCCCGCGCTACCTACGGGACGCCGCGTGGCATGGTGGGCCTACAAAAGCCGTCTGAGAAGGCGGGGCTTTTCCTCTTGACATTTACCCCAAAATCGGGTATACTTTAGGCATGAAGCGAACTATGTTGACAGACCGACAGGCTGAGCTTTCGGTCGCTATCAGAGAAGTCGCCAACATTCCTGATAACGACTCGTGGGGACCATTCGGCGACTTTACAAGAGCCGTGGCGTGCATGATAGATGGGGCTGAAGGACTACGCCACCCGTCCGAAATGCAGAAACGCTTTGCCGGAGCTTGGGCAGCCTACGCGAAGATGTGGGCAACTGAGCATAACCGGATTGTCAGAGAGTGTCTGGGAGGCAGTCAAAAGGAATTAGAGAGGGTGAAGAGTCACCCAAACGGTCGAGCAGCTATCGGGAAAATCTTGAACCGGGTGAAAGAAGTCCACGGAGATTTGACGCCTGGCATGGCAATCAATGTAAACGTCGGCGATATTCTCCTGGAGGAAATCACTGACTGAGAGCCATTTCGCGAGGTCTTCCGCGTTGGGTGCGGTTGACTTTTGTTCGTCTGGAAGGGACGCGGGGTAACAGCCGCGTCCCTTTTTGTTCATAATCCATTTGACATTTATCCGGGCCGTGGTATACTTAGGTTGAAAGGAATCGACCAATGCCCAAAGCCAAAAGCCCACTCAGAATCAAGACCGACGAAATCCGGGCGTGGTTTGCGAATTGTGATCCAACTCAAACCCAAGTCAAAGACGCACTCAAACGAGCCGCCAAACTGATTTGGGAATACCAGACAAGTCAAGAGCAACAATCAGGAACGACCATTGACCATAACGGAGTAGGCTACAACGGCGTAGACGCGGACTTCGCGTCCCGTATCGTCAACTGGAGAGGAACGCTCACTAACCGAATGGCTATGGCTGCCCGCAAAATGCTCAAGAAGTATGCCAAGCAACTTGCGGGTATGCGGCAGACATTTTCTGTGATTCATGCGGAGACGCTATCCGCGAGCGACTTGCCCCTACGCTTAATGGGGCTGAGATTGACGAAACCACCTACGATAGCGGCGATTTTCCAAAGCGAGCCGATGACGACGACGAAAGCGACTCGCCACAACATTGCGGCAGCCACGCCGATTGTCTGGAAGCTGAAACGCTCCCGGATGGAAGCAAAATCGGCAAGTTGATCGGTGCGAATCTAACCTGCGCCGGCGTCGAATACGTCCGAGAAGCTATCGAGGAAGGCGGCTTGGTCGCAGAGTTTTGGGCAGACCGATTTAGCGACTATTTCTAGGAACATTTCACTTGACAACCATCGGTTCGTAGGGTAGACTGTAGTAGACGAATCGAAAACCCTACGGAGACAAGGACAATGGCAAGGCAGACCAAAGCAGACAAGGCAATCGAACGGCAAGTAGAAGCAGCGTACAGCAGGATTTTTGATCGCGTCCAAGTCAACATGATGGACCTGTCAAAGGTTATGAACGCAGGCAGAGACGCTCTGAGGGAAGGATGCGACCTTGACGCTGCAATGATCGCAGCCCGCGAGCAGTACCGGCAGAATTGAGGCAAGGCGAAACCATGAAAACCATCCACGCTCTATGCAGAACCCACCGCCGACGCTGTTTCTTCGACGACGGGGAAGGGCTTATCGGAGTCTACAACCACCGGAATCAAGTCCTATGGTATCGGTTGACCGTCGCGGGATACTCACTGACCGGATCAACCAACACGCCACAAGGGGCACGACTGCATTACCTAAGCTGAGATAGCCCGCAAAACTGGAAGTCTGGTATTTGCCTCTGAGCTGAGATAGTCTGCAAGTTTTCTGTTCTTTTAATTTGCATCCGGTTGTGAGCGTGGTATACTGTAGGTGGAACGAAAACCCCCTACAGGAGTCGAAGCCATGAGCGAAACGATGACTAGCAGACAAACGCTTGCGACGGGCAAAGCCGTCAAAAAGGCTGCCTTGACAGAGGCGCGTAACGGTGTGGAAGTTGGGGACCATGACGTGGACTTCTGGCTACATATCTACGGCTCGTTTAAGGTCGGAGACGACTATACGTCAGCACCGACGGTCGCGATTCCATACAAGAAAGCCTTTGCGGCTCTTGTCCATGTTTCGGGCTGTACTGGTAAGGCTGGACTCGATATGATCCGCAAAGCGATGGAGATTGCTCTAGCGGACGAATCGGAAGGAACGGCAAAGGATGCCTTGCAGGATATTTGCCCGAAGGTCGAACGGATCGAGCAAGAGATTATCGACCCGATGCTCAAGAGTCTACCGAAGATTCCCTGCAAAGGCAAAGTGACAACGAAGCTGAAAATGGAGATTCGGTAACAGGAACGAGGGAAGCGGGGCGAAAGCCCCGCAATTCCCCTTGGTCAGCGCACCTGAGATAGTACGGAAAGTTTGTGCATTTTTCATTTGACCGGAGCCGGTTCGTGGGGTAGACTGTAGGTAGAACGAAAACCCCTACAGGAGCCAAGACAATGAATTTTCACGGCAAAGCTGAAGCGGTCGCAACCAAAATCGTCGAAGCGTTTCGAGCGGGCAAAGCTGGCAAAGCCCTTGCCCAGACCTTTATCACTTGTGGCGGTCGTCACTGCGATAGCTACTCATGGATGAACCAAATGCTGGTCGCGCTGGGTGGATACTCAGACGCGATGGGATTCAAGCAATGGTTGGCGGTTGGACGTTGCGTAAGCAAAGGTCAAAAAGCTACGCATATCCTCGCGCCCTGTTGCCGCAAGGTCGAAGATACGGCAACGGGCGAAAAGCGAACCATCGTTTTCGGTTTCCGCGTCGCTATCGTTTTCGGTTTGGAGCAGACCGAAATAATCGACGCCGACAAGTGGGCGAAGCATAACAAAGCCAACGAAAAGGCGGAGCAATTCCTAGCGGAACTGCCCTTGCGAGCGGTCGCGGATTCGTGGGGATTGACGGTCAAGCCTTACGACGGTCGCCAAGCATCTGCCCTTGGTTGGTATCGTCATGGCGTCGCTATCGCCCTTGGCGTCGAGAATCTTGCAACGTGGGCACACGAGTTGATCCATGCAGCAGACGACCGGAACGGTAAGCTGGTCGAGCGTGGTCAGCATTGGCGGAGCGAAACGGTTGCGGAACTCGGCGGAGCGATTCTTATGTACTGCTTAGGTTACGAAACCGAAGCAGACCTTGGCGGAGCTTGGGACTACATAAGTAAGTATGCGACAACCGCAAGCATCGAACCCGTTAAGGCTTGCATGGATGTACTCAAGCGAACTTGTGAAGCTGTTGAACTAATACTCAAGACAGCCGACGAGCTAAGTGACAGCAGCTTGGCACCCGGCGAGAGTGACAGCCCGTTGTCACTTGTGGCATAGACATACTCTGTAGGGGGGAGTAGTGACAGCCCTTGGCACCTCGTAGGTGACAGGGGCTTGTCACATATAGTAACGGTTAAGCATGTGAACAGTTAAGCATATGAACGGTTAAGCGGGAGAGTAAAGCGCGGAAACGATTAAGAGAATAAATTAATTTTCTTAATCATTTTTATTCAAATAACATAGTTCCTGGGCGTGGGGTCGAACTTTGGGTCCTACTTTTGGCTGAACGGGAAGTCCCATATCTGAAGTGATCTAGCTGTGAATGTGTAGAAACAAAAAGGGTCCTACTTTTTGAATACAGGGGTTCCCTTGTGATTCCTGGTATAATGTGTATGACTCACATAAGGAGAAGTCATGTCAAAACGAATCATGTTAACGGTTTCACTGCGAACGTTTCCGTTAATCGCCATTCCCATATTTGTTCTTCTAATGGCATCTGGTTGTACTCTAAGATCCAGTGGTCATCATTACAGTCGGCATTATGTTTATCCACCACGAGTGACTACGGTTCATGTTGTAACGGTTGCACCGCGAACGTTTCCGTTACCGGATCGTCATTCACATGGTCGTCGCTCTCGCGCTCAACCACATCGGCAACGTCAAACTCGTCATCAGACTCCCAGGAACGCTCGACGGGGACACCGGGGACACCGGGGCCGTTGAAATGGGTCCTACTTTTGGAATATAGGGTTCCCTTCTGATTCCCGGTGTTATGTGCACAAATAGAGGTATTCAACAGGTGTGCATTGAATAGTATATTATGCGAGAGACATGGTTTATCAAAAATCTTCATACCAGAGAGTTGACCATATCGGATTTGGATAAGGCACCGGCTATTCGTCCGAATGAGACGGTGGATATGTTGCGTTATCATACGAAGCAGGAGATTGAGCAATCAGTAAGTTTAAGGGACGCCATTGGGTTTGGTTATGTTCTGTTGATCAAAAGGCGTGACAATACGTTGGTTGCGGTAAAATCGACTCCTGATGATATCAACATTTCAATAGAGAATGCGGAGACGGACGAAGGGGTTCGTTATTGTGGAGAGATTCATGCTCATGAGATCAACAAAACGGTCACCATAACCGATACCTGTCTATGTTCAAATAGACGGTGATTTAGTAGGTGGTATGCAAGTTGGCATGGCATTTCAAAATGGCCGGGAATTAAGGATAATCATTCCTGGTTCATACCTAATCAACTGGTCATTGACGATGTTGACAAGTACATCATTTCAAGAGATTTCTGGCGCTATATTTTTGAATGGTGTGAGGCAGCTAAATGGAACAATTCATACTACTACTGTTTCACCCAATATGGGAGTAGCGGTTTCTGGCTCTTCAATTATATCACATCTTGTTGCGGGTGATTTGCTTAGTATGGGGGTACGAAATGAGAACTACTGATATAGTAATAGACGATCTCAATTTCGTAATCAACCGTGTTGGCAATTAGTCTTTTGCACAATCGCTACGGTTTTTGGTGAGTAGTAATTTGCGTACGTATTGGTCAAGTCGAATTCGGCATAAAGGCAAGAAAAGTGGAAATTTCGCGGGGAAAGAGGGTCTTTGATCTGGTAACGTGTTAGTAAGAACTGGCAATGGGGCTAGTATGTGGGATCACAGGAGAATAGCGGTTATCACTAAGAAGTGTCAGTAGTGGGCTCGTCATCCTCTGAGTTAACCCATTGTGTATCGAATCGGGCTCCATTGGCGAGTCTTCCGTATACGGCCTCATGGACTATATCTAATGCTTGTTCGAGTCCATGTTTTTGGGAGAGGGTATGAATACAGGCACGTGCGATAAGCACTAAATCGGTATCAGGAACTGTATGTGGATTTGGCTCTATATGTATTGATTCTGGAAAATCTTGATCATTTTCAAGAGAAATGTTAGATTCCGTTCCATCTTGCACCCCACAAAAAAGAGAAAACAGCCCATTCCATTTGGGCACATCCATGTCCTGGCTGCTTTCCCGATCTACCATACTCTCAGGGCGGGTTGGTTGTCAAGCGAAATTTAAGATGAATTTCGACCTTGACATTTTGCTGGAAACGTTGTAGATTCTCCTATATGTCGGTCAGACGGAGTGCGATTCAAAAGCACTTAGGAATTTTGGTTCAACGCATTAGGAGACCACGCATGGGCGGTTCTAATCAGACTACATGTCCACCCGCAAGTTCCACAGCTCGTCCCAAGAGCAAATCCAGTAAAACGCCTATAGGAGCGGCATCAAATCCTATTCGATCTCACGAAGTCCCAGCCAGGGGTGAGGTTGATTTTCACGACGATCAGGCTGGCTTGAAATGCGCGGTGGATTCGGCTGCGTTTTTCGATGCGTACAACAAGTGGCGTCCAAGGATGACAGATGAGATGATATTAGCTGGAAATGACGGATCTGGCGGTCATGCCACTGTTACATTTTTGCCTTACGTTGACGACGGTGGTGACGTACAGGTGAGTATGGTTGTAGCCAAAGCCCAAATGGGCAAAACGGTGCTGGACTTGGATCAACTGGCTCACTTCACATGATAAGCAAAAAACAGTTCTGGGTTATTCGTTATCTCGTAATCGTGGTCGGATTGGGTATATTGCTTGGCTTCGTTCGTGAGTGGATGGGATACGAGATATCCTCAGAGGCCATTGCTGATCCGTTCTTGGCGGGGATAGTTTTGCAGATCATGTATATGGTTTTGGGATTGGTGATTGGGAATGTTCCTAACACAGAGGTTCATTCATCATCTTCGCCGGAGCAAACTCAATGAGAGTTGCTCAGGAGTTTTATTGTGCCAAGTCCGGTGGAGGCTGTGGCGGGTTCATTAGCTTTCCATTGAACATAGCGATCAATGGTTGCGTTGAAGTTGTCTGTCCGAAGTGTGGTCATCAGCATCAGCGGACGATCAAGGACGGGGTATTGACGGACGACGGTCGTTACCGCGAAAAGGTAACTCAGGAGGTTACTCCGACATTAGCGGCATGGAACAAGAAGCCCCGTCATCCTGAGAGTGAGAAGCGGGTGAATACTCTCAGGGAGCGTGAAGCGGTGGTGATAGAAGACGATCCTATTGCCCGCGAATTTTTGAAGGATCGTTGGTTCGAGATACATGGGAGCAAGTAGTTGAGCAAGAAAGCGTTTGTAGGCACCATTGAGGTTCAGATAGCTGTATTGGCTGAAACAGAGACTGAGGCTCAGCAGCTGGTTTTAGACAGTTTGCGATCGGAAACGCTTCGCCCTGGGGATATTCACATTCAGCCTATGACTTTTCAGCCTGACGGCTGGGATGACAACAGCATACTATACAACGACGGAGCAGAGGAAGTAACCGTCAAGGAAGTTCTAGATAAGCTCAAAGGAGTTGATAATGTTGGGGGTAGCTGATCGTTCAGGTGTGTCTGAGGTTCCGGTTGAGGAGCCAAACAGGACTATTGATTGTTTCGCGAAACAGACGTATGACGTGCCTTTTGATTTGCACGTATTGAGTGGTGACTTCACTCCAGAGGAGGCAGCGTCAATAGCTGGGTCTTTGGAGATTGAGGCAGCAGCGGAGGATTTTGGTTGTTTTCGGATCATGTCTCAGAAGGATGGCGATAAAAGGGTCGTTTGGTGTCGTCGTGTGATAGCTGAGATAAAGTCGGCCAAGAAGATGTTTATGGATTTGCTTTCTAAGGGGATGGTACCGTATAAGGTAGGTGTAGACGGCAAAGCTTCGGCAGAAGTCATGAGTGAATTTGATCCGACTGCTGAGGAAGTGATCTTTATGCCTGTTCGTGCGATAGCGGGCGGTTAACCTGGAATGCGAAGATTGCGGGTGGACAATGAGCAGAGCGGCGTTCTCTGTAACGAAGTGGAAAAAGTATCGCGATGCTCGGCTTTACGGCACAACAATGGGGAAGTTGATTGATGCTGATTTAAAGCATCTAAATCCTCCCAGTTCGGATACGATTGTCGAGTTGATATTACTCGGGGATATTGCGTATATGACAGCTATGTTGACAAATGTGACGAAGCATCCGTTGCTCAAGTCTTCGCATAGCAGAGGTATGAGTATAGCTGCAATTTCTCACACTCCGACTCATCCCTTTTACAAGAAGATCTCCAACGCTTTCGGGTATGCAAATTCGCGGAAAAAGAAAGCCGGTTTGTCTCTTGATCGGTGGCCGATACCTATCACTGCTCCGGTGTCTCCACCGATACCTCGTTTCGGGCAACGGGCAGAGAGGGTGAGTCGTCGGTTGGTATGGTCTTTGAATCGTCAGGAGGTATGTGCGGCACGAGGGATGTTCAAGCGGTATGTTCGTGATGGGCTAGTTCCATTTCTGGTAGGCTTGAATGGCGAAGCTTTGGAGCGGGTTACTACATTTGATCCTGCATCTTGTGAGGTGTTGTTTAAGCCAAAGTCTGAGAACTGAGAGATAAGGGTGTCTATACCCAACAAACGCGAGGACATAGTAGGATGGATCGAATGGGTTCTGGCTCGTCCTGGTCATCCTGAATATCTTGCGATTGATTTTGCGAAACGGAGCAGTGAGTGGTATCAAGGTGGACAAGTTGGTCCTGAACCACTTTTTGAAGATCCTTTGCCTGTTATGCGTCGTTTGGTTTGGGGACCTGCGATAGCGGAAATTGAGGAGGCTCGTGAGATATTCAGCAAATGGGTTGATGAGGGTATGATTCCTCACAGGGTTAAGGTGGACGGTTCGCCGGGAAGACGAATAGTTCGTTTCAACTCTGCTGCGGAGGAGGTAGTTTTCTGTCATGTATTGTCCTAAGTGCAAGGAGATGACTAAGCATGTTCACGAACACGATGCTGCTCACGGTATTCCTGGTACTCATATGTCTGGATCTGAGCGTTATCGTTGTAGTGAATGCGATTACTGGATGGGGAAGACCGAGGGTGAAAAGCAGGGTTTGAAATTTGAGTTGGACTAAGCGTCATTTGTTCTTGTCTCGGATTTGGTGGCGGGTTGGCATATGGAGTATCTTTTGCCAATGTGTGTTTACCGCGTTCACGTCGTCGGTGGTATAGGTACTATGATGATATGTTTGACGCCGCCACGCGGCGATACTTGAAGAAACAGTCAAAAATTTGATCCGCGAAAAATTCGGAAAAATCGTCGAGGCGGGAAAACGGATGACGTAGCGGCTGGAGCGGGCGGCAGTGGAAAATGGACTTGGAGAAAAAAGTCAAGATGAGTTTGGCAATGCATCGACACATCTTGTCGTGTGGGTTTAAGCCTAAGAATCCAATGGGTTGGTTCACTCGTGACATAGACGCAGAGTTAAGGAGTCCGACTCCTCCTCCGAGCGAGATGATTGTCACGTTGTATCTCATGTTGGACTCGGAGTTTATGGTGAGTTTGCTCAAGCGAAATTCTGGTTTCCGTGGTCCTCCATCTATTGCGGGAATTTCGCATGACCCTTATCATCCATTGTATGCTAAGGTAGTGGTGGCATTTGCTTGGGCTCAGAAGCGTCGGAAGTTGGCAGGTTTTTCACCTGACCCCTGGCCGATGGTTTTTGAGTTGCCGGTTCGCATTGATCGTCGTTTGGTTTGGGAGCCCCGGATAGAAGAGATCAAGGAGGCATGGAAGATGTATCATCGATTCATCCGTGAAGGATTCCGTCCTTTTTCTGTTGACTCACAAGGCGAGCCATTACTTCCTGTGAGTTCTTTTGATCCACAAGCCGGGGAAATAATGTTTCGAGCAGGAGACCAATAATGGGCGGTAATGAGATTTACGGTGCGTATAGCCGGGATTATGGAACAGGAAGAACTGCCAACATCACCAATAGTTGTACCTACGATGATGAATGGGGCATCAACAAGAAGGTCGCCTACATTTACGACGTAATCAACAGCTCCACCGTTGATAGTCTGTGGAAAGAGTACGCTACCTCCACAGCAATAATCTCTGAAAACCTCTATACGAAGTGTGACGTGGGTACGACGTATACGACCGTGCCGCCGATAGACTACGAGAAGGGCATTTATTGGGATACCGGCGGTTGGGTGGCTCCTGTTGTTGCTCCTGGTGAGCGTCTGCGTCAAATGATTCGTGATCGCATGGCTCCAGTGATACTCCACAATCGAAAACGTACTCCCATGTCGATGGCCACGGATGTTCGAGAAGAGCGTGCCCGTCAGACGTTGCGTCGGATCATTGGTGGGCAGGCATACAAGAAGTTTATGCGTGACGGGTTCATCACGGTTGTGCCAAAGAGTGGGTTGACGTATCGCATTTATCCGGGTTATGGGATCACGGAAGTCTACGACAAGGGTATAATGGTGGACCGACTTTGCGTCGTCTTGCAGGGGGATTTCCCTCCGACCGATTCGATTTTGATGCGTTACCTTTTGATCTTGAATGACGAGGGAGAGTTCAGCAAATACGCTATTAAGCATCATGTATCGTCGAATAGCGGTATTTTGGTCTTCCCGACACAGGAAGAGGTTAAGCCTCTGACTGAAGCTTGGGCGGAATTAAAATTGAAAGTGGCATAGGAGAATGTCACAAAAAAAGCCAATTTTGGCAGAACAAGAACTAACTAAGGTCAATGTAACGGACAACCTGTTACTGCCTTGGGGATGAGCTTTTTAGCTCAGGAAGGCTGGTAGAGTTATGAGTATGCTATTTAGTGCAGTTTGGGAAGCATTGTTTTCGAATTTCACAGCGAGTTTCGTAGCATTCGTTCTGAGTTTGCTGGGACTCGGCGGCTAGGATGAGTGAGGGGCAGACAATTAAGGACGCTGGATACGAGGGATTTTGTCTCGGCGTCGATGTTGTTCTTCAGGCTCTAAAGTTGGACAATGTTCCAGAAGAGATGTTAGAAGTCTTGGATGGGCATTACCAGTGGGAGGCGTCACATGCCCCGGAGAGACGCCCTAGAGACTGAGGAAGCATTTCAGATGGATGGCAGAGAAGTACAAAAAGAACAAACTTGATGTAAACTCTTAAGGAGAACAAGTATGAAGATTATGCAATGGGTTTGGTTTTTAGTTTTGGCTACACTTCTTTCCGGATTCGTCAGTGACGCATTTGGGCAGACGGATGAGCAGCCACCAGCGCAGCGATCCGATTTTTCCAGTGATCGATCGTATACAACTGGTCCAGATTTGATGGATGTGCATACGTGGCAATTGGAGCTTGGATACACTTATCGTGATGACGCGGGTGATGGGGATGACGACGTTGGTTCATTCCCAGAGTCTATGGTTCGTTACGGTTGGCGCGAGGATATCGAACTTCGCTTCGGTTGGGATGGCTACGACTTCACGGAAGACGCTCCCGATAAGGCTGGAGATACGTTCTTCAGCGTCAAGTACCGTTTGCCCGACGACATGCTCAAGCTGGGTACAGATAGCATGGCGTTGATTGGTACGGTCTCTATTCCCACAGGCAGTGGACAGAGCGAGTTAGATCCGACCTTCCTGTTTAGTTGGGACAAGGATCTGAACGACGTGACTGCGTTGTCTGGAAACTTGGGCATTGCTTTCCCGAGTGATGAGATGACAGGAGATCGATTTACTCAAGGGAAGTTCTCGTTAATGTGTACCCGTGCGATGGGTGAAGCAACGACTCTTTTTGGGGAGTATTACACGAACTTCCCTGCTGCTGACGAACAGGATGCAGAGCACGTCGTACAGGCGGGCGTCATGCATATGATTGGTCCCAATACGCAGTTGGACTTCTGGACTGGCATGGGCTTGAATAGTCAAGCTGATGACTGGATCGTTGGAGTCGGTATTTCTCATAGGTTCTAATGTCCGAACTTTTTGAGCGGATTTTCACAGAAGCTGGTACAGGCCGCCAAATTTGCGGGTTCTGTGGGTACATATTTTTTTGATATCTCCGATTAGTGTGTTTATCCCAATTCACACATTATCAGGTTTTGTAGCTTGACGTATGCAGTTTTAGACCGTACAATCTAGTAGTACGTGGTGTGGTATGAGCTTTGAACAAGTGAGGAAACAAAATGAAAGAATTTGATAAATTGAAAGAGATCGTTGAGAATTGCAGTGGCGACATTGCGAAGTTTGAGGGTGACAACAAGGCTGCTGGAACGCGTGTGCGAAAAGCCATGCAGGACATTAAGAACCAGGCGCAAGAGGTTCGTAAAGCGGTCTTGAAAAAGCGAGAAGATTAAATGCGACTATCATGGGAATATCTCTTCGGAGGTCTCTTCTTTTTTGGCGTATTCTTCTTTGGTCCATTGTTGAAGGCTGTTGGTCCTCAGCAAACGACGATAATCATTTGTGTTGGCTTGGCAGGCATTGCTATAGTCAAGGTTGTTGAGTGCATGACAGAGGACAAACGCTGCCGTTGTTGTGAGCAGAATGAAGATGAAGACAACGCATTCCTGGATTTTTAGCGATGGCTAATAAGCCTGTCATCGGGTTGTCCGGTGGTATCGGTTCTGGCAAGTCCCTCGTAGCGAAAATGCTCACATCACTCGATTGTGGAGTGATTGATGCAGATAAGATCGCGCATGAACTCCTCAGTGATTCGGAGATATGTGAGACGATCCATGGCTGGTGGGGTGACTCTGTTGTAATGGATGGGGCTCCTCACCGGATTTGGTATCCCAACCACAAAGGTATTGCTACGATTGTATTCGCTGATCCTGCTGAGATGAAGAAACTGGAAGACTTACTCTTTCCTAAAATTAGACAACGACAAGCAGTTCTTATAGCGGAACATGATGAAGATGAGTCGATTCGAGCCATCGTACTTGACGCTCCAAAATTGTACGAGGCAGGGGTTGACTCGTTGTGCGATGCAGTGATATTCGTCAAATCTGATAGAAAATCACAGATTGCACGGATAGAGGCTCGTGGCTGGACGGAGGCTCAGCTTATTCAACGAGAGGACATGCAACTTCCGCTGAGTACGAAAGAAGAAAAAGCCGATCATGTGGTAGAGAATAATTCCAGCATGGATGCATTGCGGTCTCAAGTAGACAAGGTGTTCTCATTCATAATGTCCGAGATTGGGTTGACCAAACTGATTCCCTGGTTAGACATGCATCAGCAACATTCACAGCAACGTGAATGGTTCCAGTCTCTGGTTCAAAAATCCGATTCTTCGATAGAGATGTATCATCGTCGGATAGTTGAACTTCTAAAAAAAGACTTTGGTTGTTCTGATGAGATGCGTCGATTTGGCATAGAATTGAACAAACAAAAATATGTATTATGGTACCACCCCGTCAATGACGGTAGAGTAGAGTTGTTCCCATTGGAATCCATCGAGTAGGAAATGGCTACAGTTCAATGGTTTTTAGAGGTACAGAGCCACAATCTGTTGCATAATGGTGTATGGAATGGCTGCGCAGATTATCTCAAAGTTTTTTGGACACACAATACTGGGGGAAAAAGTTCCGAAAAGATAACCCAGGGTATCAGCCCCAATTTGAGGTGTATCAGAGTGCAGATTTCCCGCATGTTTTTTTAGGCGGAGAGGACGATTTTGAAGAGGCACAAGCCAGGGCAGGACAACCTTTTTGCAAGATCGTGGATTGCCGCGATCTGCCGGAGATAAATGAATCCTCTTGGGATTATGCTACTTTCACGACGGTTCAAAAGAATTTTGATTCCAAGGTTAATGATCTTGTTCAGAAGATTTCTACTACTGATTGCCCCATATTCGTCCACTGTGCTTTGGGAGCCAATCGCAGCGTTGCTGTTTTGGCTGCTGCTTTGGCTCAGCTCACTGGCAAGCCGTTAAACAGCATTCTCTCCGAGATGAAGCAGGTGCGGTCTTATGTGAATCCACAAGACCCATATTACCTGATGGCTTTGCAACAAAGCCCTTCTGAAACTCCCCAGTTCAAACAAGAGAGATTTGATGAATTGGATCAAGACTTCCCATTGATTCAACCTGGATTGCCTACAAACACTGCTCAAATCCCAGAGAACTTCCCGGATGATTTATTGGGAGACATGGATCTCTTACATCAGGAGAAGCAATGGCGTCAAGTGGTGAGCACTCCAGGCTCATTGGTTCGTCATGATGATTATGGTTGGACTGGCAAGGTAATAGAATTGCGTGGAAACCCTGTTAATGGCGGCGTTGTTTTGGTAGAATATCCTTTATCTGCTGAAGAGGCAGAACGGTTAGGAACAAATGAAGGACATGTAGTGCAACGTTTTCATGGAGCGCTTAGTCTATCGCCAGTTATGCAATTGGCTTCTCCTTTTCGTCGAGCTTCCAGTTGGCTGCAAAGGGTATCAAGCTTGTCTAATGATAACTCCTTCTTCTTGCTGAACGGTGATGTTGTATTTTTTTCATGCTTGCATCAACAGTATTTAACAAGAACATTTGGAGTATCGATGACTGAGGGTGATGCCTTCCGATTTTTGTTGCCTCGCGGGAGGGCCACAAGCGGGTATTATGGAGTGCTAATTGAGGCTTCTGCTGAATTGCAGCCGTATCAAAAAGAAATAATCTATCAATTGGGATTAGGGCCAACGGATCGTACAAAATGGGAGTTTAACGATAATCATTATCAAGTTAATTCTGATTTGGCTTGGGAGCAGTTGCCAGGCCGAGGGCAGGAAAGATATTCTTTTTCTTCAGCTGCGGAACGTTTTTTAAGCAGATATTTTCCTAGTTTATTGGAATCACAAATATGAACTGGATGCAAAAATTATCTCAACAAAAGCTCCTGATTGTAGTCAGGGGTCCTTCCGGTTCTGGAAAAAGTCACATGACCAAGCAGATTTCGGAGCAATACAACGCTCCTGTCTTTTCCAGTGATGACTTCTGGATGATCAATGGCGAATATCAATTTGACCGGGAATACGTTGGTGATTCCCATTTTTGGAATCATGGGCGTGTAGAAGAGTCCATGCAAGGTGATGAGCCCGTGATTATTGTAGATAATACGAGCACAAAATTTTGGGAAATGAAACCGTACGTTATTCTCGCTCAAAAATATGGTTATACGGTTACTTTTCAAGAGCCAGAATGGGACCCACGGCTAAAAACTCCAGAGGGGCAATGGAATGTTGACTTCTTAGAGGAGATGCAAAACCAACCAGATCGAGTGAAGAGAGTACCCCGCGATATTTTAGAGAACATGGTTGGTGGCTATGAATATAGCCCTACAGTAGAAGCTGTGCTGAGTTCAGAGAGACCAGGACGCCCGGATTAAGATGAAGAGCTGGAGCTACAATTGGTTTACGAAAACGGCCGAGAAGACAGAGCTTGCTGTTGACAAGCAACAAGCTCTGTCCGGTCCTCTGAATGCTCACACAAGCCACGTAGGAGCCTCCTGGCTGCATCGTATAGCTCTAAAGGACGCCGAAGAAGCAAAAGCTCTCCCCATCAAGGTTACGCCTGAAATAGACGCATTTGCAGAAAAGTGTGTTAATATTCTTTTCGGAGACGACATAGGATACACTGATCCAAGGATAGTGGGCGATGCTTTTTATGAAGAGAATCTTATGTTTGGTGGTCGATATGTTCCAGTTAAAGTGATGGTGAAGAAGCCAGAACCGTCGAAAGGGTTGGCTGGTGCAGAAACACCAACGTGGTGGGAGATGAGAAACCAAGATCCTGAATGGTCGTTATCTGCTTGTTACATAAATGTGTATGAAACTATTCCGCCAAGGAATAGCAAAAGAGAATTAAAGAAAGCTATAATCCACGAACTCATTCACTGTGTAGATGAGAAGCTGAATGATCCCAATTTGTTTGATGCGGATTGGCATCGGAAACATCGCCAGGACATGAGGTCTCCCGGATATGTCGATTCTCCCAAACATTACACGGCTCCGTGGGAACAAGATGCTTTTATGTCATCAGAAGCACATGATCAGGTATCAATGTGGAAAAGGAACGGAGTTTCATTAGAAAGAGCATTACAAGAATTACGAAATCATATAGCTGATAATCCAAGAGAGCAGGAGTGGAAAAAAGTTCCTGATTTGTGGCGCAGATATATGCAGACAATGGCTCGGGCAGTGCAAGGAATTTACCAGACATGAATTGGTTTCAAAAAATAGCAAGCCCAGAAGAGTACCTAGCCACTTTAGGTGCTCCTCCTGAAACCGTTCAGTGGATTATGTCTCAGCCTAATTCTCAGTTTTATATTAATGAGTATCGCCAAGATTCTGGTACAGATCTATCTTTATTACAACCTCCTCAAAAACAAGAGAACGAACCCACTAGATGGGAGCTTGATCAAGCTCGTTGGTACGATGATCCCAGACATAAATGGATTCTAGTTCAATTAAGAAAGATGCGAACCACTCTAGCTCCAGCAAGAAAAGTACAGGGATATGATGATTATAGTTATGTTTTACCTGGCGGTGACATTCAACAAAAAATGCGAGAAATTGATGATTGGTACGAAATAACTAATAGCGATGAAATGGTTCCCAACATTGACATTATTTCATATTCTTTTGCTCAGGCCGTTGCTGCGAGTGATGAATGGCACAGAGTAGCAGCAGGTGAAGGCTCTGGAAAAATTTATGGATCTACGAATCCGAAGTTCGTCATGTTTAATCCACCTGAATGGAAAGGATGGTCTATACAAAAAGTTGTTTCTAGAAATGATTTGTTAGTAGAAGGAAATCTCATGAATCATTGCGTGGGCAAGTATCATCAACAAGTTCAGGATGGAGAATCGGAAATTTATTCTCTGCGTGATACTGACAACGAACCGCATGTAACACTAGAAATTAATCCAAAACATAATGAAATTCTTCAGATTATGGGAAACTCAGATACTGAACCAGATAAAAAATATAAAGTATATATTAAACAATGGCTTGAGCAGTTCCAAAAGGAAAGACCAGGATTAACACTAGAGAATGAGGATGTATTCAATTTTAGTAATCTGCGATATGTAAACAATCAAAACATTGCTGAAGAGATACAAAAGATTGTATACCAGGGCAATGCATACGGATTGAAAGCTCCTTTAAATGAGCTGGATGTTCAAGACGCTTATGATGCGGTAATTCATGCATTGACAGGTGGCGGTTATGGTCATCCTGACACCAGAAGCACCAGCTACATTGGACCGGTTATAGCTAATATCGCATGGGATGCAGACAAGTATCGTGCTAAATATTTTGGTGTTATTGCAGGAGCAGATGCACGTTTAGCTGCCTTTAAGCGAGAATCTGAGAATAAAGGTGTTGGCTGGCTTTGGGACAGGATTGAAAATAACAGCGAATCTTTCTACGATTTCCAGAGTGAAGAAGAATATGAAAAAGCTCGCAGTGAATCTTTGCCTTATGCATTAGATGATGTAATTGCAACTACTTTAGTTGAATTAGCTAAGACAGACCCATTTTTGCCAGAGCATACTCCCGTACAAGAAGTTCCACCACAGCAACCTGTAGTTGTCAGTTGGCTTAAGCAGGTATCGCAGTATCAACAGGACATAGAACCTGCGGGCAGATATATGCAAACGATGGCCAGAGCAGTGGAAGAGGTTTATCAAATATGAACTGGTTACAGAAGATATCTCAACAATGGCTAGAGACACATCCAGATTATGATATAGCGAATCACTTGCATGCTGCTTTTTCTGCTGTTTTGCCAGGCACGGACGGCAAGACTTGGGAAGAGAGCCTTGATGTTTTCTATATTCCTTCCTCGACTTATCGTTTTGATAACGGTATGGGTGGAGTTGGTTCCTACTCTAATTTTAACTTTGGTGGTTTCTTTTTTATGTACAGAGACCGCATGTACCGTTTGGATGTCATTATCACGATGGGCGAAGACTTCATCGGCTACATGAAACGAAATGGATTTAGAGGAACGTTGAATAGGTCATATGATCGAGAGCTTGGAATACAGGCCAATGAAGAATTAGGCGTAGCAGAAGCGGATAATCCTAAAGATTTCATAGAACAAGTTATTGCTATGATTCAGGCAGATAGATTTGGTGGAAATGATGAGGATGAATCTGATAATTTATTTCCGCAGTGGCCATATTCCGAGACCGACTTTACAGATGAGCCAGAAGATGAGCTATCAAGAGTCGTAGCCCCACGGGTTCGAGGGTATGTTTAATGAATTGGTTGCAAAAGACAGCTCAAATACCAGTCGATACCCAGCCAGAAGTTAACACTTCTCAGTGGGACTCACTATATCCTCGTGCAGGAGCTGTAGTCAGTGGGTTAACCGTTGCTCCTGGGTTAGTTCCTAACACAGAATCAATCAGTGCAGGATTTTATGAGTGGCATGAACTTCCTGGACTTCGAGAGGTGCCGATGTCGGAGTTTGGTAGTGCCAAGCCTCATGATAACTTTTATGCAGCTAACGATATTCAACGAAGTCGAAGTTTGGCGGAAGAGATTCGAAACTCAGGATATATTACTCCTTTGATTGTTGCCATCGACAACGAGGGTCCATACATCCTTGAAGGAGGACACCGATTCGTAGCATTGGGCGAATTGGGAGTTGCTTCTTTACCGGCTCTTGTGGTGGTGGATTTAGACTAATGTTACAGATAACTTCAAGCAAAGTTGCAGGATGGCGAGATTGGTTTTCGGTTCCAGGAGACGCTAGAGCTAACATGGAGCAGGCTGCCAGACAAAATGCTCTTCAGAGAGCTATTCAATCATTGAATGGACAAGAGCATGATCCCCAGATTCAGCAGATTATTCAGCAAATCAGGTTTTTGATGCAACAATGAACTGGCTTAAGCGGATAGCTCAGCAGAATTTGCCTCATACCTCAATTGACGCTTCCGGGCGTCGATTTGAGACTGGGGTTCCTGTGGAGTTTAAGTATGTCCGCAATAATCAGAAAGCTCCTGATTTGGGATCGAAATATCAACAAGACATAGAACCTGCGGGCAGATATCTCATTCACAATGAAGAGCCTGGTCCCGAGGATTACCTTGAAGACTTAAAGCGACGGGGCTGGGAGTTCGGGACTCACAAGTTTAATCATCCTCTGGTAATTGCTTTCAATACTAACAACGAAGCTTATTACGACGAGAATAGTTGGAAGGCTGTTCTTTCCCGCAAATTTGGAGGATTCAAGGGAGAGGCTTTGGCTCGTGCGATTGTTGGACAGGGTTATGACGGTATCGTGACAGTGCGATTGAATGAGCAGGGCGAGCCTCTTTATGTCTCTGAGATTGTGGACTTGAGCAGATTTACCAAGCATGAATAAACCAAACCAAACAAAACTTGTGCTATATTTGTCGCAAATTCCCGCAGTGGCATTATGAAAATGACTTACAGAATTCCTCTGATTTGAGCCAGTTTTGATTCTAGACTCAGAATTCCTTTGATTTGAGCCAGTTTTGATTCTAGACTGGTTACTCTCCCTATCAGTGCTTCTATTCTCACTTTTGTAGCGGTTAATTCTGATTCTTGCTGCTCCACTTTTAATACTAACTGATCTATCCTGGGATCAGGGATGGGTTCTGGTTCAGGGAGTGGATCTGGGACTGGTTCAGGAATTGGTTCGGGTTTTAATGTTTCCAGGGCTTTTGACACATCAATGAGACCATATCCAGTTTTTGTATCTTTTCCTACTTGATCCAGTTCAATCGCCGTTTTCCTAAGGTGTTCTCTCACATCTTCAACAGAATGCAAAGGTGTTTTACCGCCTATCTTGCGGTGTTTCACCATCATGAGAGCTACAACTCCGGCTACCCATGGTGTTGCCATGCTGGTGCCGCTCAATACTCGATAACCTCCAATGTATGTAGAGAAAATATCTACACCAGGAGCCATGAAATCTAACCTAGTTCCTGTTTGGCTAAATTCTGCTCGGAGGTTTTTGTTATTGAGAGCCCCTATGGCTATTGTTTCGGGATATCGAGCAGGAAACGCAATAGACCCACGGTCTCCAGAATTCCCGGCTGCACATATTATTGGGATATTGAGTCTGTAAGCTTCTTTAATAACGCTATGCAGTGCTGGGTCCTTCTGCTCCACCGAGAGACATGCTAATTATGTCTGCTTTATTATCGATGGCGAACCTAATTCCCGCCGCAACGCCTGCCATAGTCCCCGATCCATCATCTCCGAGAACTTTAATTGCCATGGTCGCAGCTTTTGGAGCAACTCCGACCATGCCTATTTTGTTATTGTTAGCGGTAATGACTCCAGTGCAGTGTGTTCCGTGCCCATCGTTATCTACTGCTTGTTCTTGTTGCTTATATACATCGTAGGATTTTGCAACAGATCCGGTGAGATCCGGGTGATGTACATCTGCCCCGGTATCCAAAACAGCGATGGTGATACCCTCTCCTTGAGTATCTAACCAGATATTTGGGATATTGTGTTTAGATATTTGCCAGCCAATTTGTTGAGATGAAGTTCTGACTTCAGTGAAAGTTAGAACGTCGCTTACGCAGGTAATGTCTGGAAGAAAAACGGTGGCTTTGGCTTTGGCCGCAGCCCGTTCGGCTTTGGATGTTTTCTCGCTTTTTCCCATGCTGAACTATACAAATATCAGCCTCAGGGTTCCTTTGTGGGAGTGTTTTAATATTGTGAGACTCTCGAACATAGGCTACTCCTCATAATCAGAAGCGTCTAGATTTTGGCCTTTTAGAGTCGTAGCAATGAGTTTGCACATCCTTGTCTCGGGATCGTCCTCCCCAGCGAGGATTTTGGCGTCTTCAATTTGGGTACGACTCATCTCTACTTCACATATTAGTTCTGGTTGCGGAGTTGGAGTGATTTGTGTTGCTGCGTCGTGTTTTTCATATCTTGAGCTATCTTCATCCACAAAGGATGTAGCCTGATTGATGGCGAGTTTCAAATCAGGCACAAATCCTTCGTAGATTGGATATGATTGGCCATGGATAGCTCTCATGACACCTTCCGAAATGTAGATCTTCCAGATTTGCAGTTTCATGGCAGTCTCCTTTGGCAATCATATGCCGGTCACAAGCTCGAAGTCAATTCATGGTAGATCGTGAATTGGGCTTCTTCTTGACTTTTGCTGGTGGCAAGGCAGCCTTTCGAAGTTCTTTTTCCAGATCACGTTTGATCTTACGCTTAAGCCTACTACGTTTCTCAGATGGAGACTCGTAGTAGGCTTGGCGTTTGATCTCTTTTACAATACCTTCTTTTTCAAGAAGCTTCCGAAAGCGTCTGAGTACGGCTTGAATTGACTCATTTCTTCGCGGAACGATTTTAATCATTTTGCCCATTTTCCTTGGTGGATGTGACGGCGACATTCTTCGCTTTAGTGCCTTTGTCGCCAGACGCTTCTTCGTATTCCACAGTCTGTCCATCAAAGAGAGTTTTGAACTCTTCCTCTCCAAGAATGTCAGAGTAGTGTACAAATACATCGGGTCCGCCACCATCTGGGACGATGAAACCAAAACCCTTTTTACGGTCGAAAAACTTTACTGATCCTGTCTTCTTCATTACTTCTTCCTTAGTGTAAAACTGTACAAAAAAGCAGTCATAGACCATACGGAATCCTATGCTGCTTCTTTATCCTTCTCTTCTATATCCTTGGACGCATACTCAGCTTGACCAAGTTGCAAGGCTTCGTCCTCATCTTCTGCGAGAACGACCGTATACCATTTAAGCTTAGGTTCCTCAACGGCACCCTTCGTAATGCTCCAAATTTGGAGCCCGGTTGGCTTTCCGGACGGTTCTTTGATGTCCATCCATAAGCCTACTGTGTACTTCTTACGTCTTGCCATATATCACCACTATCAATTATACGCATAATTGGATTGAAGTCAAACGAATTCCTCTTTTGAACCATAATAAAAACTAGGCCCACGACTGGTTGGTACGTAGATGCTGCGTACGCCCGTCGTGGGCCTGGAAGAAAGGCTAATTCCGTTTTCTGATGGTTTGAACAAAATTCGCAACTACTTTTTCGGCTTCATCTGACAAATCCAACTGATTCAGCCACCTCTGAGGGATCGCATTAACGCCCAGAGCCGTCCCTGACAGCGATCCAACGAGATAAGCCGTCACTTCGCAGTCATTACCCAACATTATACTCTGTACGACGGCATTTTCGAAATCGTGACTATTTCTGCCGAAGATTGAGCAAGCACTCCAACACGAATCATATACGCTGGATTCCCCGGCTGGTTCTGAAAGATCACATACTTCCTCGAAATCACTGAGAGCCTTGCTGTGTTCTTTCAGTCCCTCTTCTTCGTAGAAATCAGCCAACAAAACCGAAGTCCTGCCAGTTTGTTCCAACAGGAATCGCCGGATTAGGAGACAATATATGGCCGAGCACACTTGTGCAGGTATTTGCTGATTGGTAAATTTGGTGGCTTCGTGAGCTTCTTGAACGATAGTCGAGATGGGCTCACTGGCATTCCAGAGGGCGAGTGGTAGCATGCGCATTAAAGCAGCATTGTCAGCTGCTGTCTCTTTGGACCCGCAGCGGTCGGGAGGCATTCCGTTGAGGTAGCTCCTCAACGACTGAGAAACGTTGATTCGACTCTGAATTTTCTCGCTTGCAGCCATGTACGACCCGATATACCATTCCTGGAAGCGATTAGCGAGGTCTTCTGTGTCGAGTCGCTCGCTATCCAACAAGCTCACCATTGTGCAGAGAGACATAGCTCCTGCTTCGGAGTATTGTCGAGCAAGCTGTTGCGAAATGGTTGTTCGAGTCAACTTCTTGTTGAGACATCGGGAACCGAGGGCATTGCCTACGAGGCACCCGAATATGCTACCTTCGATGCGTAATTTAGTATCCATGTCTCAATATAACACAACCAGCCAGTGCGTCCCCCACCACGCACTAACTGGTTGTCTCTCCTCCATCGGCATTTCCCCCAGAAAACACCGTTGCTTTCTACCTTATTATACTGCCAAGTGTGAAAATAGGCAAGGTAAAAGAGGAAAATATTCAGGCTGGTTATTGGCAGAATTGGTCTAGGATGAATTGCCAAACCATTCTTCAGCACTGGGCTTCTTAATGGGATACCCAAGTTGTTCCCAGGAGTTGTCTGGCATGCCAACATTGCGTTGTTCATAAAATTTGAGAGCACGAACGTATGTATCCCAGGTTCTTGCGGTTGGGTTCTCGATTTCTTGTTTGATAGCCAATCGGAATGTCTTCATTAAGTCGCCAGGGTTGTTGAACGATTGAGGATCAAGAAAGGTTTCTGTTTCAGTGGCAGAGATTCTATGCAATGAAGGTGGGTCGTCCGCATTGAAAGTTGGGAATGATAATGACAGACCGGGTTCGGTACGGAAGGATGTGGTTGTAGCATTTACAATGTTGAATCCATTCACTATTCCATGAAGAGAGCTGCCAATCATCCATAGCTCGAAATCATATTTGAATCTGCCATTCCATTTGAAGTTGTGAGATGCTAAATCTAGAGTCGTTTCTACTCCGGCTGTTGTTTCGACGAGTTCTATGGTATCAGTCAGAAAATCGATTTTTAGAGCGACGAAATTGCTTGTGTCTTGTCTACGGGCTCTTAGATCAATTTGGAGATCATCTGTCCCCATAAGTCTGAGCTTTATGGCATAATCAGCATCTTCGGTACCGTCTTTGCCTACAAGATCATGCAATGATGTTCCAACATAGATTAGTTCACCAGATGCAATAACTTCCAAGGGATGCAGGTAAAATTTATCAATGACTCCATCGGTGTTATCCCAGAGGAGTTGTGTCTCTCCTGCTCCGATGCTAAAGCCTATACCTAAACAGGAATTAATTTGACGGGGCAACGCCATGAATTACGCCGTCTCCCATCTCCATCGACGGTACGCTGGCATCTGAGCCACCATCGAGGAACGTGCTGGTATCTAATGTGTCGAATACTCTTGCCATAGTATTGCCTTATCGGAAAACTTGAAAAATCCCTTTCCCAAAATTGTGTAAGCCGCATCTGTTGACAGTGGACACAGAATCTTCACACAAATCGGAGTTTAGACGTGGGCTGAACGGAGTTTTCCGCAGTGGTCACATTCCTTGGTGATTTTGTTGAACACATGTCTGCATGCTCTTTGCATTTTCATTCTTTGTCGCTCGATATCCTGAGCGGATCGTTTGTCTTTGGCTACGAGACTATCAAGACGTTGTCGCCTTTGAAGCGTAGCAAAGACTTCAGCTTCTCTGGCTTTGAGACGTTCACGTACTTCTAACGCTCTCTCTTTCTTGATCTTCGTACTCTGTGACGGTGATGTGGTCCCTGTTTTCGTCTGCTTCCTCAATTGCTGTCGGTGCTGGTTCCTCAGATCGAATTCCGGTTTCCCCTGAGCAAAATTCGCTTGTACGCTCTTCCTCACACTCGACGGGTCGATTGGCGTATCTGTTTTGGATTGTTCGGACTTGTCCGGCAAGATTGCCAACTCCTTCGACGGTCATTTCTTGAAGCAATTTATTGTGTCGCTCCAATTTACGAATGCGAAACCAGTTTCGGGACATAACGGCAGTTGAGAAGCCTACCCATAAGGCTAAGATAATCATAAGCCACGGGAAGAACGGATGCTCTACCCATAATTCGCCAACACTCATTGAACTTCCTCTTTTGTGTCCTCATGACATCCTAGAACGTACCCCAAAGCTGTTGGTTCGTGACTTCATGATGAAACATGACTTCGCCAGCCTTGAGGGACGTTCCTAACTTACGCGGACAGCGATCTGCCGCTTCTTCTTTCCACCTAATATACTTGGCATGCGTCTCTTGGCCAAGAGCCTTTTGCATCAAAATGCTTTCGCGAAAACGCTCTATGGCCGTGTAGATATTTGAGGGCAGCATATCCGGCTTTCTGGCTTCGGTTTTGCCCGCTAATCCAGCCTTCAAAATGGCTAAAATCGCCAGATAAGGGTTGGCATCTGGTGCAACCGTCCGTACCTCAATACGAGAAGATCGTTCATTGCCAATCGGGATTCGGATCATGGAGCCACGATCAACCGCAGAGGCTTTTATCTCGTTAGGTGCCTCGTACGCTGGATCTAAACGCCTGTAGGCATTGACGCTTGGATTAAGAGCGAGACATATCTCTTCACCGTGATTTAGAACGCTTCTCAGAAAATCCCAAGCTTTTGGTGATAGATTGTTCTCTTCTTCACCGAAAAACTTGTTCGTGCCATCTTCTAAGCTGGCAAACGAAATGTTGGTGTGCATTCCGTTTCCGTTTACTCCTACGAGAGGTTTAGGGAGGAAACAAGCTGTTTGTCCATCGTTGGCAGCAATCTGACGACAGATCAATTTGTAGAGCTGCATTTGGTCTGCCGCGATGAGAGCTTCGGTATAAGCCCAGTTGACTTCGAATTGAGAGGGTGCAACTTCAGGATGATCTTTTTCGTTTTCAAATCCTGCAATCCGTTGTACGTCCGCTACTTTGTTAATAAATATTCGTAGTGGGTCATTGGGCAGCGTATTGAAGTAGCCACCTGTAGTGACATACGGGAACTCTTTAAGGACATTGTATTTCTTCTCTAGATCTGGACCGTTAAAGAGGAAGCCCTCGATCTCGGCAGCGACGTTGACACGGTATCCCGTCTCTCGTATCTCAGCCAAATAGTTTCGAAGCAAAGAACGAATATCTGCGGAATAATCGGTTCCATCTTTGTCATGAATTTCGCCGAAAATGAAAAGTTTTCCGGCTCCGAAAACCTCAAAAGGCAGAACGTATGTTGCAGCCCAATCAAGTTGAATTTTCAGATCTGACTCATGCTGAGCCGTAAACCCGCGAATTGATGATCCATCAAAAGTAAGGTTATCATGTGCTTTCAACAGGAAGTCTTTGTCGTAATCCAGCATATGCAATCGTCCTTCGATGTCCGAAAAACAAACTGTCACAGCTTTGAAAGCAGGGTGCTGGAGTAGTTCTAAGACATGTTTCTGAGCATCAAAATTGTCAGGCAGTTCTATCCTGGCATGTTTAAGACTCAGGTTGAATTCCTTAATTTCTTTTGTTTTCATGACATTTGTGTTCATATTCCAATTCCTTCAGTTATATCTGGTTCTGGTGGCCAGTATTTGTAAACAGGTTTACCAGCTTCTTCAGCGAGATTGATAGAATGTTTTGTTCCACGCGATATCGAATTCCAAAATGCTACAAGTTCATCACACGCTTTGACGATTTGTTCATTACGTAGAAAGCCTGCGGATTTTCCATGGGCTTCCCAGTCTGGTATAAACTCTTGCATGGGGATACCATGCTCAGCAGCATAGCGTTTTGCTAGAGTATCTGCTCCACGGGCTCCACCACTGACAATTTGTGTGCAGGGATGATAATTGATGATCTTTTTCAAGAACTCGTAATCATCAAAGTCTCTTGATCCAACGATTGCTAGTTTCATCTTCAATTGTACCCCTGTCTTTCGCTGCCAGTGAGACATTTTTCAACAGAAGTGCCGTGGTAACTGGCCCGACTCCACCCGGAACTGGAGTGATGTCATTCTTCTCGGAAAGACTCGGATCAAGATCCCCCCAGACTCTTCCTTGATCGACAGAAATTCCGGCATCGATGAATATCTTGTCAGAGTAATCACCTTTGATGAAATGTCTTTGTCCAACCGCAGTAAAGATTACATCTGCATCTGGAATGTGCTTTTCATGTATGTCCTTCAAAGGGGTATATGCATGAGTGGTGGTTACAGAAAGTGCGTGTTTCCTCATAAGCAGGTAGGAAAGTGGCTTCCCTACCGCTTTGCCGTAACCTACGATCAAGGTGTTCTTGTCTTCTAAAGTAGTGAATGCTTCGACTATGAAAACACAAGCTCGTGCAGTACAAGAAATACGATCTATGTTGTCATCAAATTCACTACCTTCAACTCTCTTAGAGGGATCGATGAGATTGAGGCATTTATAGTGTTGTGGCTGGGGACTTACGATCATGATCCCCGAAACTTCATATTCATTGTTGTATTTGTTAATCAATCGATTGACCGATTCTTCCAGCCAGTTCGCTCCATAGTCTTCTTCGACAATGTCGATGTTCACTTTTTTAGCGAGCTTAATCAATTGTCGAACGTAAGAGATAGCCGACGGATCGTCGTAGTTTCTAAGAACTACAAGTCTGCCTCCATTGATATCTTCGAGTATTTTCCCGGCTATAGCTTCACAATCTATAAGTGCCATAAAATTTCCCTAAAAGAGTCCTGTCATACATTATAGCGCATTTGAGTGTAAAAGTCAACTTGAACAAAAAAAGAGACCCAATCTCAGTATTAACTGAAACCGGGTCTCTAAGTGGACGCTTCTGGTCTCCGTGCTGTGGTCCCGTCTTCTTTGGGGAAACCCCTCGGAAGTAGGACGCGGGAAGCCCGAAGCCCGTTAACGAGGAATCCTGTCGTCATATCTGGACTGCGAAGCCCTTCTTGTAGCAGATCTAAGGCGGTCCACTGGTTACGGTTCTTAGGGAACCGACCACTCGAATAAGCTTGCCTTAGTTAGACGATAGTATGGTACTTCGTTGCTGTCTTGTTCTATCTCAGAAGTCACCAGCTTTGATAGTCTTTAACAGTACAGGTTGCCATACATCTCATTTTTGTGTCGCTGGTGAGTCCAGCGTCGTTTCTGGTAGCCGTCGTAGGCGGCTAAAGCGTCAGCAATGCTATTTGGGCTCGACAGCCCATTTTCCTTATTCAGGAGGGTCGGATCAAAGAGGCTACGGCTCTTGTCTCCTTATCCCGCATTGCAATCAGGATTGTGGATTTCTTGCTTGAGGCATCGATTTGTACATCTTTGGAATTATTAGTTCCTCAGAAATCGATTCGTTTGCGAGTTTGGCAACCCGCTTGTGCCGTAGCTGAGAAATCTCGATTGCTGACCTTTTCCCTGCATCTTCCGTCTGACGGGAAGATGGTGAGGATATAGTTTCGCGATCCTGATTCCGAAGCTCATCGTAGGTTTCGATTTTATTGATCCCCTTGTTGGGTGCAGGCACCCTCAAGTTTCACATAAATCGTTTTGCCTTGTGTCCGCGCCATTTAACGTGGTTTCGGCGTCTGTACTGGCGGATTTGAACTCATGGCGAAACATAGATTCGCATCCGTCCATTGCCTACGATCCTGTTGTCCACCCGTTTCAGGGCAGCTCACGATCTTTTCAGTTCGTGAGTTGGATTCCTTCGCTTATTCACTTTTGAAAGAGCAACGAATCAGCGTTAACTAACTCGTATGGTGGAAGTATACAAAGCCGAAAAACTTCAGATTTTTCTTTTCACAGGCTGATTCAAATTGAACACCTTCAGGAAATGCCTTGTTTTCAGAGTTTGCGTCACTTAGTCACCAACCTTTTTCAAAAAGTGGGTTGTCCTGTCGCTCGTACTTGCACGTCTGCGATGCACAACGCCAAATGATTTTTCCGTCAACGGTCAGAGGGCGGTCAGAGGGCGATCAGACTGCGACGCAAAAAGCCAACTACTGCCAGAGGCTCAATTGCTTATATCCTTGTCTACGTCCTTGTACATGGCTTCGAGCTTCTCCAGAAGCACGTCGTCTTCCATGTAGTATAGCTTGATCTCCTCGACGCAATTGCCGATCAGCTGGCCCAGTCGGAGTTGTGGAGCTTTTTTCCAGATCTCTTCTATCTTGGCCAACATAGGAGTGATACGATCAGGATCTCGCTGCGGTCGTCTGAAGATGCCTTTGCTCATATTGCCCCCAAGCTCAATTCCAAAAACGCGGCTGCTATCTTCTGAAATGATTGTTCAATATCAGATCTAATCTGGTCTTGCATGATAACGTCGCCTTTCAACAGACATACACCCCCTAAAGCTTCCTGTGGGACTCGAACCCACTCTATTCCGCCTTACCGGGGCGGTGCTCTACCATACGAGCATAGGAAGCATAAGTCTATTTGACACATTTGGGACACGGCTCGCGACCTGACAAGGTTCTGTGGCATTCCGAGTGATAATTCAAGCGCTTGATTTTGCCGTACTTATCGAGCGACTGCTCCGCTCTCCTTCGCAGAGGTACACTGTTGACCGATCTATTATACGACCATTTTGCAGCAAAGGCAAAGCAGAAATATCGCTTCTGACGAAGTTAGAGGACGAAGTCGTAAAGCCCTGTGCCAGAATCGAACTGGCGTTTCCTCATTACGAGTGAGGTGTAATCCCTCTATACGAACAGGGCAATCCCACTATTCTGCACTCACAAGCAAGTTTTTGACGGGTTCACAAGGGACGTGAGTGATATTGAAATTATCCCCTACAACCACAGCAAAACAAAGCTGTGATTCTTTTTCTTGAAAAAAGAACATGTTTTCCTGCACTGTTCCAGCCCAAGTCGATTGACGATTCATGAGTTGTTGTTGACGCTCTTCTTCTGTACAGCCTATTCCAAAAATCAACAGGAGCAACAGAACTGTTGCAAGGGCAATGATATATTTCATGATCAATCCTAACTTCTCAATAAATACTGACGAGCACGAAAAAACGGCAAATCTCTCCAATCGACAACCCCCTCGGTACAAGCATCATAGTATTTGCCATTATGACTAACAAAACAGTGGGAAGGATCTCTTGAATTGAGGGGAATATCTTGTTGGGCAGGATCAATATCACAATCCCAATGGGATTGGGCTCCAGGAACCTTATTTGCCACTGCCTCGGCAAACCCATCGCACACCCATTCAGTCAAAATGTCTACATCTAATCCGAACTCTTCTTTGGTTATTTCAATGAACATTACAAAGGTCATTGAAATAACCAATATTTAACGGATAGAGAGAGATTCGAACTCTCAACGCTTTTACGCGCTCCCGATTTCCAGTCGAGCGTCCCGCACCAATGGGAATCCAGTCTATCCAAATTCTATCTACGTTTCCAAATTGCCAGTATCCAACCATCTCTGAAGATGAGCCACAAATTGTTTTACTTGATTGCGATTCAAGTGGTGATGCATACCAATCCACAAATAACTTGAACCGGGAATCCTTCCACCTTCATAGTCAAGATCAATTGCCGATGAATGTGATGCAAGTCGAGAGTCATGATCTGCACCAGGGGGATAAACTTCGTGATCCAGAAACTCGAAACCTCTGTCGCTTTTTGAGATTTTCATACCCAATTATACGTGAGACAGGAAGAATTGTCAAGCTATTACTAAGACACCAACAACAAAGCCTATTATCGCCAAGAGAAGAGCGACCGAGATCACTATCAAGATGATTGATTCGAACTTGTTCATCCGAGTAAACTGGTTATCAGTGTTAGAAGCACCAAAATCATTCCTATGGCAAACCCTATCAAAGCTAAGGTTTCGAAGAAATTCCGCATAAGAAGAGATTCCGCGTAACGGAGAGTAGAGGACTCGAACCCCTGACGCTATTAACGCCACCCGCGTGTTCGAAACGCGTTAGCCACCATTGACAAGTACCCTCCTGCTAACGGAGCGTAACCGAATCGAAAATTTCTTAAAGGACTCTGCTCCGCTTTCTCATAATATTATACTATATGCGACCATTGCCAAAAAGAATACTCAACACGATATTGCAAATATGATGCGAATCGGTGCAAACACTCCTTTTGTTCTCAAAAATGCTTTGATGTTTACAGAAGTCGCTCCAAAACAGTTCAACGCCCCTGCGGGTTCTGTCATATAGATATTACCAAACCTATTCATACTCTTAAAAACTCCAAGAGTGGAGAGATATTTTGTAATCGGTCTTGTGCGGCATCTTATAACAATCGATTAAAAAGAGACAGCAGGCGCTCTAAGTGCGAGGAACTACTTTGTAATTTACTTACTGCTGAGTTTCCTCAACTCAATATATTGCCTAATGACAAAGAACTGCTCGACGGCTTTGAAGCAGATATAGCGATTCCTTCTCTTGATCTGGCTATTGAGTGGAATGGACCGTTTCATTATATCCCTATTTTTGGTGAAGCTCGGTTAAATGAGATTCGAAATAGGGATGCTATCAAATTATCTATAGCTCAGCGCAAAGGAATTAATCTAATTGTGATTCCAGACCTTGTTTCTACTAAACAAAAAGTTCAAGAAACATTCATTGAACTGTCAAAAAAAATCAAACGGATGGTGAGGGACTCGAACCCCCAAAGCCTCTAAAGCTCTACGGCTTTCAAAACCGCTTGACGCACCAATGTCAGACCATCCAAAGCTTATTCGGTCAGCCTTTTACAGCTGGGCGGGCATTCAAAACCCGTTGGGAACCATTTCCCCCTACGCTCCAGATTTAGCCCTTTTTCTGCGGGCGACGTTCAGCTTTCTTTAACTGAACCTTGGTCTTTTTTCTTTGAATATGGGCATTGTTGCGTTCCCAATTATACCCACCTTCATTTGCGATCTTCTTCTTGCGTTTTTTGGATGCCATAAATATCTCCTAGATAACCCCGGTGGGATTCGAACCCACATGTAGCCAGTTCTATATTAATTCTGTCTTTTCGAAAGGAATCCTTTTTAATTTAGACGAATAATGTCTCCGACAGGATTCGAACCTGTGACCTGCTTTTTAGGAGAAAGCCGTTCTGTCCAGCTGAACTACGGAGACCAATTATGCAATGCAAAATGTGCAACCATGAAACCGATAATCCTAAATTTTGTTCCAGATCATGTTCTTCTTCTTTCAACAATTTAAGAGCCAACGGACGCAAGACTGGGAAAAAACAAAAGCCTGTTTACTGTAAATCGTGCGACAAGCTTGTTATCACTCCTCGTCGCAAATTTTGTGATTCCTGCACTAGTAGCTGTATTAAAACAGTTACCAGCAAATGGGTATTAAGCGTTAAAATCACCAAAGGAGAAGCTATAACAGCTGATACTCAGAAATATAGAAGAATTCGTGAGTATGCTCGTCTGGTGGCAATAAAAAATAAGCTGCTGAATCAATGTTCTGTATGCGACTACTCTTTACACGTAGAATGTTGTCATAAAAAACCCATTGCCAGCTTCCCTGATGATACTCTACTTTCGGTTATCAACGATCCTAAAAATCTAACAGGAATGTGCAGAAACCATCATTGGGAATTTGACAATGGCTTTCTAACCCTGAATTAGTGCGAGAGAATCGCAGAAATCCATTTTTGGAAGGGCCGGATCTATTAGCTCCTGATGTGGATATATTCTGATTATCAAATCACTGTTTAGCAAAACATCCCAGGCACTTGATTTCCCCTCAACGATCATTTTCCTAAAGTTCACCCGAACTGCATCATGCCCCGCCGCCGAAATAAATTTTGTTAGCTGTGTCGCCATATAATTTTCGGCTCTCGTACTGAATCTCACTCTCGTACTGAATCCCATAAGAAGTTCGGCTGATCGCTTGTTCAGTTTAGTCCAAGTGCTATCATTTTCATGTATTGGCTCAAATAACTTGGGATCGTTTTCTAGCAGAAAAAGACATTCATTATCAACTATCAGTGGGTTCTCGGGCTCGAAGTATTCGATGATTTTGATATTAGGCCCAAAAATTCGTGCAAATTCTACAGTGCGAGCGATGTAAATGCCTTGTCCTTCTGTTATAGCACAACCCGTGCCGAGATCTCTTCCGTTTCCACGAAATCCCTTGACCCGCAACCTGCCGTCCATACAAGGAGATTACCAGATTGAAGAGAATTTGTCAAGCGAAAATCTTTAAGGAAAGAGGTGCTCATCCTATTGAACTTCGGGGTTTTTTCAATTTAACCTTCTTCAGAAGAACCTGAATTTCCCACCAGAAGGTCAAATCGACCATTCATAACGTCTTCTACACGAGAAGTTTTCTTCTTGAGACGATGATCCACAACTCTTCGATTCTTAAAGTTGTAGGTTCGTATCTTGTTTCCACGTCCACGCGTTCCTACTTGTTGATGACGGTAATCACCATATTCTTGAGCGTCTTTGCTATCTCGCAAAAATTGAACTCTTGCAGATAGAATCTTGAAAGCCCGCTTGCGGTTCTGTTGGAAATCACGACCATCAATGAAAACCACTATGCCCGTAGGCTTGTGAGTCATTCGACATGCGCAGCTCACTTTGTTGCGGTTCTGTCCTCCGGGTCCACTTCCTTTTGTCTGTTGAATATCTATCTCACTTTGCGGAATAGAAAATTCTTTAACCTCAGGAACTGGAAGCACAGCAACAGAGATAATGGAAGTATGAACTCTTCCTCCTTTTTCTGTAGGAGGGACTCGTTGAATGCAATGGATTCCAGCTTCATGTTGAAAACATTTTGCAGCATTTTTGCCCTTCACACCAAAAATAATCGAACTCTCGGCTTTTGTAAGAACTTCTACAGCAAGCTCTTTGTTTAGAGCGTACTTGGTGTAGGCTGACAAAAGATCTAGGATGAAGAGTTTTGAGTCCTTTCCGCCTTCTCCGGCGTGAAGCTCAACGAGAATCTCGCTAAAGACAATTCAACTTGGGGGGAAACGAAGTGGAGTACCTGAGTTGTGCATTTTTTGGACCTTTCATAGCTATCTCCTTTGCTACATATTATACTCAAATTGCCCTGGAAGGGATCGAACCTTCAACCTCCCGAGTCAGAGTCGGACGCGCTGCCAGTTGCGCCACAGGGCATTGATTCAATCCGATTTACAACGGATAGAGAGAGATTCGAACTCTCAACGCATCTCTGCGCTCCCGATAACGGAGACGGCGGGACTTGAACCCACAAGACGTTTTACCGCCCTACATGTTTAGCAAACATGCTCCTCATCCAGCCGGATCGTCTCCAAAACATTTATGGACATCTCGGATAGATAGGCACGGACAGGTGCGTTAGAGTTTCAAAAGTCCTCAGACACTGTTTCTTGGTGACTATTCTCACTGCCTACTCTCCTCGAACGCATTTTGGGCAACGCATCTTGCCACCCATAAGCGTCTTTGAAACCAGATGTTTAGAACAAACTGGGCTTTGATTGGCAAACCACTTTGATAAGAACATCAAACCGCCTGCCACCAATCCTAATCCTACGATTGCTTTCTTCATAGCTCATTATACCAGAAAACCAGCAGGAAACCTACCACATTTTGCTGCCAAAAACGGTATCAGCAGCAAGCTTGCTTGAACCCTTGAGCGGATCAAATGAATTCTGATTCGCTATGATCTTTTCCATCCCGGCAATCAAGCTTGGAGGGACATTGCTGCGCTTCTTCAATGGTGTCAATAAATCAGTGAAGTAGCTCGCTATGTCGATGTCTATGCCAATATTGACACGCTTGCCTTTGCGTCTCACATCTCCCACGCAGCGGGCGATGGCATGGACTCCCAATCCATCTAAGCCTGGGATATCCTTTTGGACTACATAGGCTCCTTGTGGCTTGGGCTGCTCTAATATGAGAAGCAGACCCAACTCGACCAACCGCTGAGCAAACTTACGAGCCTCAGGAATCTCGATCAATTCCCGTGGATCGTCGTCAAATCCAGAGAAGCAAGCTCTCCAACGAGAGAATTCGTTGCGATCTTCACATTGCTGAATAAACTTCAGAACTTCTCTGTTTGAGATCGTCGGTTAAACTCGGCAATCTTCAGATCAGGACTATCTATCACTATCTTCATTGAGTCCCCGCTCCTTGAAGTCGTCATCGACGCCAACAAAAGTATTCCTGGCGATTGCTTCATACATCTTGGCGAAGGCTCGATAAATGCGAGTCACGATTCGCTCGATCATGTCATGCAGGAAGAACCACAGCATGCTCAACGGCCAGTATCCCATCCAGTACAAGATCGTCGCTTTGTTATTTCGCGGCTTCGGGATCACGTCGGCGATGGTCGAGATGGTCTTCGACCATCGGTCGCTTCCAGGCCAGCTCTTACTCCCTGCAAATTTACGCCACTTTTCACGCATGTCAGCAGGAATTGGTCCCTCAATTTTATGTTCTTCTTTGAACTCTTCTTTGGTATCCTCCAAGAGATCGCGAGCGTCAGTACATAACAGTTTGAATCTGACTACCGACCAGATGGAACCAACGATGAGGTAAGCAGCAGCACATTCCAACATCAAAACTGGATTGAACCAGATCCAGGAGAAGACGTTGAAATCTCCAAACAGCAACAGTATCAGAGACAGGACGACAAGACTACCGCCGATCCCTCCTCCACTCTCTTCGTGAAGACAGTAAAGTAGCCACCCTGCCTCGACTACCATGATCGCCCAAAACCAAAAACTGCCGATAAGGAATAGTTCCAAAAGCATCGCGTAGCCCCTTTTAGCTTGTTATGTGCTGACGATACAGAGCCAGCAAACGATCCAGTCCACAGGAAATTTCCAGAATTGGATACTCGAAATCAGTGCGACTCGAAATCGCTACGACTTCATGATCCAAGACATACAAGTCAGTTGTTTTCTGGGAGTAGAATGGAATATCGTCTTCAACTTGGTCTCCCAAAATTACCTGATAGATATGATTGCCCATTTGCCACTGAGGAAAGAGATCGCCAAGTATCCTCATCATAGAGTTCGTAGCATGAGCATGATAATCAGCCTTGGTCCCTTCGGCGTATGCCAACTGGAACTCCATTTGGTAGAACTGCTTGAATCGCAAGTTACGAAACGTCTTGTCCTGTTCTACCCGGAAAGACAAGCCAGCTTGCCACAGACAAAGAGGCAAGACTTTTTTAAGGCGTAAGCTTTCGGGGTAAAGCTCCCGAAACATGGCATAGGTACAATGCGTCGATTCAGGACGCAGCCAAAGATGATTCTCAACCGATTCTGGTTTCTCGCTGGGTTCTACATGCCACAAAGGAAAATTGGCTTTAAGATGAGGATCAGCGATCTCTTTGGGGACAAGACAAGGAGTCTCAACCCGGACAAAATCGATTCCGCGATTGAGTTGACGCATAGCATCTTGCAATTCACGCGAGATACGATGGATCAGATATTCGCGAGCTTCGATGTCTGCTTCGTCGTAGTATATCAGCCCGTTAGGCCAGCTTGGAATCGGTTTCATGTCCTAATACTTCCTTGCAGTATCGCAGTATCTCTGCTCGTGCTTCTTCTTCGGTGTCAAATGGACCCATTCGGTCTACCCAAACTTCGTCCCAAAACCACCACTTCCCATCATGGAAATGGACGGGATCACCTGACGATCCATCCGCCTCTGGATTGGCGTTCTCCAGCATCTTTTCGAGTTTCTCGTCCATGATGGAGCTACGGGGACTCGAACCCCGGACCCCGGACCCTCTGCACCATCATGTCTTAGAAGGCGTAGGTAATTCCCCTTCAACCACATGACTATGTCCACATAGATTATCTGTACACCTTATAGTGCCATATACCTTTCGTGGATCATCATTGTCATGCCTTACCTCATCCATACAAGCAGCAGACCCGCATCTACTACAAATCAAGCGAATTCTCTGACCGGGTTTGAATTTCTCTGTCATTAAAAATGCCCCAATGGAGTCACGCGCTCCCAACTGCGCCACAGCCCCGTACACTCCAGGCTGTGCTAAGTATAGCACAGCCTGGAGAAATGTCAAGCCCTTTTCTGGCTTTTACCCCATGGCAGCGGCTTTGGCCGAATACCCCCTATTTGACGCGATAAACTGATCCCGCCAATGCCACTTGTCAAGAATGTAACAGCGGAAGTTCTCGTGCGAGAGGGTGATCTCGTCGTCCACGCTCATTTCGCACATGGCAATCGCCTGATCGTATTCCTCCGTCTGATCCATGGGTTGGACCAAATCGATGCGAAGGCTGATCCGCTTGCCTATCTTGGCATCCTCAAGTCGTTGATCAAGTACTTTGATCACTTCCTTGCGCACCGCCGCCGATGCCTCTTCGAAAATCTCTCGATGCTCAGAACGATTGTGCCTGAGCTTCTCAAGAAGTTTGAATTTATTAACCTTCACCGTTTCCATTAGTCCTGATCTCCGTCATTGCTGTGAAGCATGGCGACCCGTGTCGCTATGTCAGCCAGCGGGGGCATTCCCTCGAAAACCTTCTGGACGACTTCCACGAAACTCTTGCCACCGATCATCGACTGAACGCTCATGGCTTCGGCAACCTTCATCATGACATCGTCACGATTCAGAGCCAGCAGAGCCTCGGCCAAGCCACTCTTGCCAGCCTCGAAGCGTTTCACAGCAGAATCAACCTCAGCCTTGAGTTGCTTGAGGAAAAGATCCTGCTTCTTGGTATCGATAACGTTCTTTTGCTCATGAATTTCTTGTTCGCGTTTCTGCTTCCATTCATGAATGACATGGTTGGATTCTTCGACAGCCACCTGAACAACTTTCTGTTGAGCTGCCTTCTTGGTTTCTGCATCCAACCTCGCCAGATTCGTTTCCAAAGTTTGAGCCACAACTTTGGTTTCAAGATCCAGACCATGCAGTTGCGTGCCAGTTCGGGCGTCCGCAGTGCTCTGATTGATCTCTTCCTGTCGCAGATCACGCTGCAACTGCTTCTGGGCTTGCTGGATCTCAATGTTATTGCGGACAGCATCGAGTTGAGCACTGCCCAATAACTCGGCAACTTCGCGATTCTGAATGTCGAAGTTCAAGACTTCAACATCACGAACCGCCATGCCATTCTCTTCGAAGCTCATGCCTGTCCGTGAACGCAAACGCAAACCTTCTTTTTCGGTTTCGACAGACTCGCCCAGAATAGCATCGCGTACGACGGCGACATGATTCGCATAGAAGTCCTCGATGCTAATCTTCTGGACGGTGCCCTTCAAGACTGATCGGACATGATCACAGAGCAGCTTGACATAGTTCTCAGCTTGGAACCACAGCTCTGGATCGTCGCCTTCGAAGTTGACCAGCAGCGAGATCTTAACGTCTACAGTGACGTGATCTTTGGTCTCGACGCGAACAATGTCAGAGACCTTGTTGTTGCTGATGCGAAGGTAAACGGTACGCTTCAGGTCGTCCGTATTTTTTGGCTTCCCTGTCGAGATCGACAAGACTTCCAAGGACTCGTCATAATCCAGCAAGATCGTCTTCGGACCTTGATGGACTTCACGCTTGCCCTCTTTGTTGACGATCAGTACCGCGTAGCCGACATATGGAGAGATTGCTGCCACGCCTTCGTACTTCGTATCCAGCGTGACGGTGCGTGGTGGCGTAAATCTCTCGCCTCTCTTGAACTCATCTCCATGATGCCCCTTGACAGCTCGTGAAGACGATTGAGACGAGGTTTTCCGCTGCCGTCTGGATCGCGTGCTGTACATGCGTTCAGAAACGGCTCCTTCACGCAGTCCATAGTCAGCTGTGTCAGCTGTATCAGCCAACGCTCCCAAGGTCTGGCTTTCCAGACTGGCTTCTGCGGCTTCTGCCAGCGTCTCTGCCAAATCACGGTTGTAGTCAGCGGCTTCTGTATTTCCGGGATACCAGAGTCCTACTTCTTTGTCGGAAAGAATTCTGCGGACAACAACTCTGGTACGAGGATCAGGCAGCAACATCGCCGGTCCTTTGACCGTTTCGATGACGCCTGTATCACGGTCCATTACGTAGCGACCTTCACCACGCGGAATTGCGACAGCGAAGTGCTGGTCACGCTCTCCGTATTTGATGATCGAATGCTCGATCCGTGGGAAGTAGATCGCTTGCTCTTTGCCTGTGATGAAGAGTTCGTCACCAGCCTTGTGCTCCTTGCCACCCGCGTCCGTATACTCATGGATGACTTTGATGTGAAGACCTGAGCGGCTGGTCAGCTCAATGGCTCGGAATTTTCTGATCCGATCCCTCGGAGGAGCCGATGTTGTGGAAACCGTGACGAAATGTTCGGTTGGCGTCGGGAAGACGACCGCTGGACCACGCTCATACCGCTTGTCACCATTCTCGTCCACCAGAATGCAGTATTCGAGGCGTTCGAGAGTGACAGCTTCACGGACATGAAGGTCATCGCCTTCGGTTGGCGTAGTCCCTGGCCGTGGCTCGTCTTCAATGACTTCTACGCCAGTTGGTGGAATGTAGAAGGAAACTTGATCGCCACGGACGATAATGCGTTGTCCTCGCTTCAGTTCTTTGGGATCGATAGCCGACAGTGATTCTGGCTCGTCTTGTGTTCCACGCCCAGGATGTTCGCTACCGGCTTCCAACTTCCCAATGTCGTCTTCGGCGTCCCCCTCTACATCACCAACGGGTTCTTTGATGGTTACTGTCACTGTTCCTGCGTCCCAGTTTTTCCGGGCTTTCTCTTCGTTGTAGATGCGGACAATAAGAAATTCATTGGACGACAGGTGATGCCCGTCCACTGTCTCAGCACTTTGTCCAGGCCACAGGGCGAAGTTTGTTGGACCAGGAATAACGACGCGACTTCCCATATTCAGCCCGGCTTGTGGTGTCGCTCTTGCCCCTCCTTCTTCTGGGTGATCAGCGGCTGGGTTTTCCAAGATGATATAATCACCTTCTTCGGCAGCTATGTTTGTCTGGACTGCCTCATCCTGGTGAACGCGTTTAAACGTTCTTGTGTCGGGGTCATACGTGACTGGTCGATCTTGACCAGACAAGGTAACTACTGCGGGTCCCACATGGGTCTTGATAGCCCCATTGTTTTCTGCCTGTACATAGGCATAGGACCCCGGTGCGAGAACCAGATCTCGGTGCTCCGTTGGGGGTGAATTCATCCTGCTTTCTCCTATTTAGGATGTCCTAAGGATCTGCCAAACAACGCCAGCCACTACGGCTATTCCGGCAATGATGGCTACGACTAACTGCCACATTCGTATTCGAGCATTTCTCTCCGCTGCCTCTGTTGAACGTTTTGTCAAGTCACCTTCGGGAGTCCAAACGCCGCCCCGACCTTTACCAGGGGATCTAAAAGCCTTGACTGTTTTGGGAGATCCCAGTATCAGATGATCTGACTTCTTCGCTGCTTTCGCTTGGGCTTTCGCTTGTTTCTTGTCCAAGTTCTTTTCTCCGCTGCTTAGCAGCCTCAACCAATGCTTCCGCGAGAGCCTGTCTTCCTTCTGGGGTTTGTAGTGCAGTCTCAAGGATCTGCTCTTGTTTGAGTAACGAATAGCCTCCCCAAATCAGCCCCAGTAGAAAACCCAAGAACGACAAGGTTCTTATGAACCTGGAACTGCGTTGCTCTTTCTTGTTGTACGTTATCCAAAGCATAATAGCCCCGACAGGACTCGAACCTGCATATTATCAATAGCCCAGAGAGGAATCGAACCTCCATTCTCCTGTTTCGAAGACAGGTGCTGTTCCTTTTCAGCTTCTGGGCTGTCATTTTTTCCAACCAAGATCATCAAACGTTCGTTTTATGTACTGCTACTTCTTCTGGTTCAATCCAGCGTTTTTCTTTCTCATCCCACCGTGGACGCAAATGCCGGGTTGCTTCCCAAATCTCGTCAAATTCCCGGTGAGATATTTCCATGGCACCTTCGAAGCTGCCATTGGATTTACGTTCTAACTCTGCTAATTGTTTCTCAATCTGACTTCCCTCGCCTGCGGGAAAACAAGTACAACACCAAGCCAATTCGACTCGTTGTTCACCCGTAAGAAGTGGAAAATGTTTTTGCAGAGAATTAAAGCATGTCACGCACATGATTCATCACCCTTTTGATTATCCGCCATCACTTGACTGCCAGCGGAGACTGTAGCCTCGGCTTCTGTTTGCGTCGAAACAGTCCTTTGAGCCACTTTAACATCTTTACCCGTCACCGCCTTTACGTATTGTTGAACGCCTTCCATTGTGCCCTTCTCTTGTCCAGGCGTCATGCTCCATGAGCAACCTTCTCCCGCCATGATCTTCTCTATGGGAGCATTGCTCAGGATATTGAAGAGCAGTTTACGCATGGCTTTCTGCTGTGCTCGTTGAGCCCGACTCATCCAAAGCCATCGCCAGTAGTATTGAGTGATCAACCACTTTTGTTTTAGCCAGCTTGGACGTTTAGTTTCCCAACCCGTCATGGTCTACTCCTTAAAACAGTTCAGACATGGCCAGACATCACCGATTCTGGCTCGTAACGCATCTACATTCTGCCGACATTCTTCTGCATAAGAAAATCGGTTCTGATGAATCAACCAGACGTGCTGGTATCGCTTTTCCTCTTCCGTCACGGGATCGAGTACTCGTCTTTGTGCTGATTCTGCAATACTTTCCGCTTTCTTGCATTCTGCCACCAGCGCCGCATGTAGACAACAAAATGGGGGATACATCTTGTCCCAATTGTCATCACGAGGCTTACTCAATATCTCAAACGCTCGACGAACGACTTCTCCGTTCAGGAGTACTGTTTCTGCTTCGATCTCCCCCAGAATTTCTTCGGCTATTGCTATCATGTCAATTGAGGAAATCTATGGATTCGGCGCGTTGGATTGTAAAGCCAAACGCATGCTGCACAAGGCCAAATCTCTCTGAGTTGCCGACGAAGGTTCCCTGCCTCCAACTCCAATCCGCGTTTTATCGCGTAATGTTTGTCTGGTAATTGTCCACCACGGAAAACAATGAAGTTGTCTACGTGATCAACCGGATGCCATCTTTCCTGACATGTTTCTTCTCTATGCAAACGATGAAGCAGCACTCGATGATCAATGTAACGGCTGAGTATCCGTTTAAACTCTTCCATGTTATAAACAAATCGACAGCAATGTCCATGGAATGCCCTGCGAACGATCTCTCCGTTAAGAGCAGTAACGCCTGCATCGACCTTGTCGAGAATATCGACTGCTGTGATCATGTTAGCGTGTTAGCGTACGTTTGGGCTCTACTTGCATTGATCCGCGAGTAACCATAATCGGGGCTTCAACCAAAGTTAAGTCCATCTCGTCTTTTACTCGACCATTTCCTTTCTTGAAATAGTCACCGACTTTGGGCGTTCCATCGCTGTCTACTTCGCAGATCAGAACTTCGTCACCGTCTTGAAATACTGCCAGCATTGCATTCTCCTATGCAAAAAAATCCTTGGCCTCAGCATACTGGAGGCCACACCGAGTCGCGAATGTCTTGTCACTGGTCATATCACCGACCATTGTAGATTCCCAAAGGTCCAGCTTGTACTTCTCAATGAAATGGATTCCGATTCCTGGCATGGGCTTGCGGCACCAACAACCAATTGGCGGAACCCGGTGGGGACAGAACAAGTATTCCATCTTGATCCCAAGTAGTTTCAATGTGGCGTCGAAACAAGCTCGTGCTTGATCCTCGGTCGGATCACCCTTGGCGATGCCACTTTGGTTGCTGACACCCAGAAGTAGAACTCCATCTTTCTGGAGCTGTTGCAGTTTCTTCTTTCGTCCCAGAAGGATCTTGACATCTTTGGGATCGTTTGGGAATTTGCGTCCGCTTATCGTCTCGCGAAGAGTCCCATCAAAATCCAGGAGAATGGCTGCGGTTGTATGCGTCTTGGGGTAATACCTAATGAAAGGTTTCTTCTCTACTTTGACAAACCCCTCTGCTGTTGTTGGAGCCTCAAACTCTTTTCGGTATTTGAACAATACCGCAGGCGGATAGATGTTGGGGCTTTTTGATGTCTTGATCTCTTCGGGAGTTGGGAGGTGACCAAAATGTTTAACCATACGGTGACAGACATTGACTTGAGCATCTTCGATGCTGGTCCCCATCCATAGGCAACTCATAGGGGCGAGCAAAGTGTCCGCCAATTTTCGGTGCATTTCGATGAAAGGTCTACGACTTTCGGCGGTTGGGAAGGTGTTATCGAGAAGAACATCCTTGCCTGCTTTGAGGAGCTGCTGGAATTGTGGCAATAGCCCTATTACTTTGCCACCAGCCTTATCTCGATTAAGAACAACATAGCCTTTTTTCTCAAATTCTCGTGCAACAGAAGATTTACCGGCTGCCGGGTATCCCATCAACAGAGTGACCAAGTTTCTGCTCCTTTAGTTGATCTGCAAAAATGCGCATTCGCCAGCGAAACATGACGACAAACAATTCTTTATCTTGACACAAATCCAACCAGTCTTGACAGTACATCTTCTTCAACTGAAGTTGTCCGTCAAACCGAATGATCTCACGGCATGTGGGACAAACGGTGAAATCACCCGGACTTACTGGAAGCCTTGCGGTGACGACATTGTCATAGTCGAAACATTCCCCACAATGGGGACAAATGCTCTCACGGGGACTCGAACCCCGGTCACCTGGCTGAGAACCAGGCATCCTTACCACTAGACGATGAGAGCCAATTTTAGCCATTCTTTGCTTTCTGTTCAGCAATAAATCTGTCACGCCCCTGAATCTCTAAAATGGCTTGACAGGAACGCCCTTCTTCTACTCCTCGTTCGAAAGCTTCATCGGCGATTTTCTTCTTCTCTTCTTCCTGAAGCGGTGCTAACTTCTTCTGTAATTCAGGCGTCAATACGAGATTGACGGTAATCCCGGTTTTTAACTCTGTGGCATGCAGATGGCACCCAATCCATTCATGACAATGAAAACCGCAGAGCCGTCGTGGCTCGTTGAGATGGATGCCGATGTCGTCAGGATGTAGAGTTATGTCCATTACAGTACAAAAAAGTCCTTAAAGCACCCCCAATCGACATATCATACAATAACAATAAGAATGATTGTCTCTTAGCTGAGCCACACTTTGAGGATTGCGATACCAACGAAAGCCAATCTTGAGTGGCCTGTTTTTACGCAATGAGAGAGTAGCTGCACATTCTACCAACCAAACAAGAACCCCTATACATAGGCTAAAAAGACGCAAAGGCAATTGCAGGGTTATTCGCCCAAATAAATACCAAATTAGGTCTGATCGGATCTCTTCTTTGGGATATCCCTTATTGTGCTTGTAAACACCAGGAAGGGAAACCCAATGAGTGAAGAGCCCATAAATCGCGTTGCAAATCAGGATGAACCATGTCCAATCCCAAGATCCCCAACTTCCGAAATCGGGGATCAAAAAAGTAAGTTCCGTCATAGCAGTCTTGCTCCGTCGTACTGCCAGTCGTACATAAGCTTGCCGTCACCATAAAATATCAACGTCCGTATTTCATCAGAATTCGGCTCCACTGTCAAGCAATCCGAAACGCAAATATTCTGACCACCGTAGTCGTAAATGCGTGCTTCATGAGCCCCGTGCATAAGCGTCATGATCTTGTTGGCGTTTTGCTCAACAGATTCCCGAATTGCCTGCTCTTGATCACTACGAAGTCCGTGCTCAGCAACGTACCGATCTTCTGGCGTAGGATCAATAAGCCCGGCTATTCCGATTTTGGCATTGGGGCGACGAATTGGACGAATGGTCAACTGCTCGATTTTTTCGTTCTTGCACCACTTCACGACTTCGCGGACTTCTTCTGGATTATCGACCATGCCGTGCATCATCATGACGCAAAGACGAATTGAAAATCCAATTTGGTGCAAGTAGTTCACTGTTCGGTGAAGATGAGGATACGCTATGCGGTAAATCTGTTCGTTGTGCTGTCTATGGACTCCAACCACCGAGATCGCGATTGTATTAAGCCCCAAGTCAATCCACTCATCAAGCATTTCACGATTGATCCGGACGTAAGAGTTGAGATGGGCTCCATAGTGAGCGTCTGCAACGTATCCCATTTGAATCGCGTTGGTCTGCAACTCAATGAACGGGAAATGACCTTGCAACTGAAGCAGGTAAAACTTGATTTCTTCGGGATAGAGAGTCGGCTCGCCTTTGCCGGTTAAAAGGACTGTCGTGGTTCCCGATATTTTGGCAAGCTGTATTGCCTTGGCGAGATTGCGGTGATGAATCTCTTTGGTTTTGGGCAGGTTTTCAAAGCCTGTCGTATGTGAAACACAAAAAGGACAATGCGCGTCACATGCTTGCGTGCCGATCACGATTGAGAATGTCTGAATTTTCACGTCACAACTCCAATAGCCCAGGAGGGACTCGAACCCTCACTATTCCGCTTAGAAGGCGGATGCTGTTCCACTTCAGCTTCTGGGCTTCAGTATACCACAGTCGTTTAGAAATGTCAATCCCAAAAAACCTTACACCTGGGCCGAGATGTTTACTAAAAGAGGCATGTTGAATGCACCGTCAACTTAAAGCCCCATCTCGCCTCCATGATAGGCGGAGTGACAATTCTTGCACAAAAGAATACAGTGCTGAAGCTCTTTTTGGGCTCGTTCCCATTTCCATGATGCTATTCTCTTTGCCATTTTGTCTTTTTTGGCAGGATCGGTATGGTGAACATCCATGGCAGATTTATATTTCTTGAACCCGCATTTGACGCATTTCCCGCCAAGATAACTAATAATCCGATCTCTCTTCTTCTGGCGGTCATTTTTTGTCCATCGGTTATGACAAGTGCTGCAAACGTCTTTTTTGTGACCATAGAATTTAGAAGAATCAGTTTCTCCACAGCTGCACTGATAATCTTTTTTCTTCCACCCAGTTGTCAATTCGTATTTTGACAACCAGTATTCAACAGAACGTTTACTACACCCAAGTTCAGCAGCTATTCCACGCTGACTTTTCCCTTTTGCAATCAGTTGTTTGAGAATTTTCTTTTCCATGTTCCATTATACATAGAAATAGCCACATGGTCCTTTATTTCAAACTACCGACTGTCCCACAAAACTCTGGGTGAGAGGATTCGAACCTCCAACCTCCTGCATCCGGGGCAGGCCGTCTACCAAATTGACATTACACCCAGTATCTGCGATGACGATGCTGTCATCGCAAAACGATGAATTTGTGCGACTCACCGTATGGAAGGTTTACCACCACAACCCGCGAAAGTTCCGACCAAACAGGCTCAGACCTTCCTGTGTTTTACGATCAATCTTCTGGTAATCTTCAGGGTCGTGGCAATCCTCATACAGTTTGCCTTGACCATCTTTGATTACAGCCTCCATGGCGTAGATCATCGTATCCACCATTGTCCACCATTGTTCTTGGGTATAGCAACCGGGGTGACCGAATTCTATTTCGCGGAGAAGTTTAAGGCGTGGTAGGGTGAACTTGGCGATGGTATTATCCAAAGCCCAAGTTTCATCGTCTGAGAACCCTCTTGTGAGCTTTTGCCACAGAAAGCGGAGTCCTTGTTTTGACATCCATGATGGACGCCAGTACTGAACCGATCCAAAAATCCAAAGTTTCATTGTTGTATCTCCTGTCAGCGTTATTGCTGCTCAGAAGACGGCTTGGGTTCTCATAGTAACTCCTTGCTTCATTATACGCGACAGGACGAAGAATAGCCCGCCTTATTCTTTGTATTCGGCGGACGCCCTCTCTTTGGAAAGGGACGCTCATTTGCCCAACCTCGCCACTGCCGCGTATAATGAGGCATGGTTCAAAAACGACGGCATCTTGTCAAAGCTATTACTTGGCGTCTTTCTGCAACTGCTATGACAGCACTTGTTACACTAGCTGTAACAGAGCATTTAACTCTCGCCCTCACCATTGGCAGCATTGATTTCGTAATCAAGTTCATATGGTATTACTGCCATGAACGGTTGTGGTATCGTTGCAAGTGGGGAACTAAAAATGAACCAACTCACTAAACCTTTGGAAGAGTTTTGGAAGAGTTTAAGGCTATCAAGGGTGCAAGTCGAATTCAAAAGATTCCACACGAATCTCTATCCCTAAACTCACACAAGCAGAAGTGGACATGCTCACTGTCCATAATTACCTCTAATCAGGGCGAGAGGACTTGAACCTCCGATCTCATGCTCCCCGAGCATGCGCTTTACCAACTAAGCTACGCCCTGTTTCCATTCTTGATTCAACTTCTCATGAAATCCATCTTCTACCTCGCGATGGCATGTTGCGCATAAAAGCACAGTCTTTTTGACTTCTTCTAATATGCGATCCCAGCCTATATCAGCCAAAGTTGTTGCGGTAAGACTGAACTTCTTTGTCTCGGGATCAACATGATGAAATTCCAAAGCTCTCAAACAGCGATTGTAACCACAAATAACACAACCTCCGCCCTTCATTGCAATTAATTTCTTCTTACGAATAGGTCGAGTTTTCTGTTTCCATCGTTTTACTTCTGGGCTCTTCGGTCTTTTGAATTTAATTTCCAATTGTTTCGTATTGTGCTGACCAAAAGGAGAGCAATCAAGACAGTACTTTCTTCTATTCAGGTTCTTCGTGATGTTGTTGATTTTTGCGCGGTTAGGAAATTGATTTCCGCACTTCTTGCACATTGGCATAATGTAATCCTCCAAGAATTACATTCGCCGTTGTTTAGCGGACTCCTCTTTTCGCTCTACCAAACTGAGCTACGCCCTGTTAGTTTTTCTTGCCAAATTCAATCGGCTTACCTCGACGATTCTTCACTTCTTCAAGTGGACGTTGTTCGATCATTGATCTTACGTTGTCTTCAGCATTTTCTCGAAGCTTAGGATCGACTGCCTGATTTGGTGGAACCGCGACGGTTGGAGCTGTGCCCATGTTATCTGCTGGAGGTTCTGCGCCAGTGATTGAATCTTCCAGTCTTTTGCGGACTTCGTACTCTACGCCAATGGGGAAAATGAGCCTTTCGAGGGTTTCCACTCGACTCAACATACTGTCTGGACTTTCGATTTTGGCAACACGTTCATTGATAGTCCACATCCATGCGAATGCGGCAACGACTGCTGCTCCTAAAACCGTGGCGACGAACTTGTTTGTGTCAATTTCGAATTTCATATCTAACTCCCCCGGTAGGATTCGAACCTACAACATTTTGGTTAACAGCCAAACGCTCGACCAATTGAGCTACAGGGGATCTTTTCGAGCCGCTCTACCATTGAGCTACCCGGATCAAATACCTGCTTATTTTGTCGGTATTACGAGGAAATTGTGATATCCTCCTGCAAATACTCTGGACGGGATTCGAACCCGCAATCTCTGCCTTGAAAGGGCAGCAACTTAACCAATTCGTCCACCAGAGCTAAAAAAGTAGAAATCGCGCAAGTTCTTGTTACAATGATAAACTAAGTGCTCTGCCATTGAGCTACAGCGGGGAAATAAAACCATGTGTGATCCCGCCGTCAGGACTCGAACCTGAAACCTCTTCCTCCGAATGGAATTGTTTGTATGTACCAACGATTGGGCGCGATGTCTACTAAATGGAAACGACGGGACTCGAACCCGCATCCCCCGAAGATTGATATCAACCAGGAGTTTACCTCTTTAACCTACGTTCCCGAAAGCGTCCAGCGGGAATCGAACCCGCGTCTTCACCCTGGCAAGGTGACATAATACCACTATACCACGGACGCAATGTTTTACGTTCAATTGAGCTTTCCCCATTTAAACTGAGCAGCTGTTTTTCTTGTATGGCAATTTGCACATCTTACATCGCATTTGGCGATTTCTTTGGACACAGAGTCCCAGCCATTGCCATTTCGAACCAGTCGAGATACAGCTTCTTTTTTTATTCCTCGAACATGATCAAATTGCAATACTACTGGGTCTGTTTCGCCACAATCTACGCAAGGATGAAATTGCAAGTACTCTAATACCTTCGTTGTTATTGCGTTCCTTTGCTCGTAGACCCGTTGTTTTTCTGCGGCTTTGTTGAGAAGGTAATAATTGCGTCTGCTCTCATTGTAGCACTCTTTGCATGTTTCGAGCCTCTTGCGAGCAGCTTTATTCCGCCAACTGAATTCCGTCGGCTTCTTCTCTTCTCCGCATTTATTGCATACTTTCTTGTTCATAATGTCCTCCGCTACATTATACGGAGAACTTTGCGTACAATCCTCTTTTTGTTTGTATGCATTAACGATTGGTTGCGATGTCTTAAAAGCGAGAGACGGGAATCGAACCCGCAACATTCTGGGTGGAAACCAGATGCTCTACCAAGTGAGCTTCTCTCGCGTAGCGCACCCATTATACTCGCATACAATGGGTGCGATTGCAGACATCCTAATACTCCTATTTACTTGTCTGCCTATTCCAAGGCATGCAACCGTCGCTCAAGGCGAATTAATGTCCACAGAGTTTTGCCGTAGCTCACTGCTTCTTCGGTCACTTTTGCTGGCTAAAACCTCTCGAACAGTTTCTGCCAGTCGCGTCCGTGCGTGCTGCCTACATCGATATACTCGTCTTCGTCACAATAGCTGCTTGGAGCAGCCCTCTTTGTGACGGCATCAACGTACATCGAAAACTTACCCTCTTCGAAGGTAACGAGACGCTTATCAACAGCTTCGAGAATAGCGTCTCTATATTGGTTCGCCAACGAGGTGTCAATGCCGATGTTGTTGTACTCACCGACATCTTTCACAACTTGTAGCCAACCACCGTACTTGTAAGGCTTATACGTCGAACCTCGCCCTACATTTTTGTATCCCAACAGCGTCATTTCACAGCCGTAAGGAATTGCCCGGATAAGATCCCGGAACTCATCCTGTGTGGTGCTCCCCATTACATATTGGAAGCCCATTCGGCATCGATGCCTGTGTTTGTCGTAGTCATACCCCGACCCCGACAATTTGAACTCGTCTGCCAAATGCCATGCTCGCTCCATACTGCAAACTTGACTCACGCTGACTACAAATTTACCAGCGTACTTTAGCACTGCTTCTCGAACTTTTTCATCGTTCAGCCATTTATAGCTGCGAGTCGTAAAGTTCGGGACAATCCCGTGACCACGAAACGTCTTCAGGATTTTAACGAAATCCGGATGCATCGTTGGCTCGCCACCACCGAGAGCGACTTCAAAAACCCCCATGTCTTTGAGGGAGTAAGCCAAGCTCTCAATGAAGTCCAACTCGCCGTGCGTACCTTCTTTTGTCGAGTCCTGATAGCAATACGAACATCCTGTCGGACAAAAGTCCGTGATCTTGATGTCCACCAGCTCAGGAGCAAACGCCTTCGTATAGTCCGGAGCATTTTTGTCAAAGTGCATCCGAATCTTGGTTCCATTACTCCTGTTAAACAGTACCCAGTGACCAGTTTTCGGGTCTTTTCGACAAACATGCGTTCCACGATACCCGTCTGTCTCGATCCGATGACCTTCACGTCCTTCTGTGAAGATCGTTGCTTTTTCGTTGTCGTTACCTCCAACGATAGCGAGCTTCGGGTCCATGTAATACGCCAACAGCGCTTGAAAGAACTCTTTATCCGGTTGTCCCGTTTGAGCATTGACCGGAAGAATCATTAGGCTTTGGTGGTCGATTCCGTAGAACCCGTCACCATCTTCCAGTTCTTTCAACCCTGGTTGGACCCAGGACTC
>SDBT01000398.1_pt1 | contig 67848 bp, 54 predicted proteins | sample 2277101 | NCBI WGS metagenome assembly SDBT01 (sample SAMN10404973, study PRJNA504765) | marine sediment metagenome | isolation source: marine sediment core GS10_PC15, 103 cmbsf | place: Arctic Ocean: Southern Knipovich Ridge | collected 2010 | reverse complement strand
GCGAATTGATCTTGGCCAAGGACGGCGAAACAGGCAACCCTACCGGGTTGTCGATGCAGCCGGACGCCGGCCAAGGGCAATGTAGTAGTCAAAACGGCTACGTAATTTCTTGAGTTGCTCTAATTAGCCCGTCAGGCCGTAGAATTTAATGGGCGGGAGGGTTGTAAGATCATGACAGACTCTCACGAAGCAATGCTGTATGAAAAGCTCGACGGCCAAAAGGTTCGTTGCGGACTTTGTGGCCATCGTTGCGAAATCCTTGCCGGCAAGTTCGGCATATGTCGCGTCCGACAGAATGTAGCCGGCGTACTGCGCAGCCTGAACTATGCGGCAGTGGTGGCAGTCAATGCCGACCCGATCGAAAAGAAGCCGCTCTTTCACTTCCTGCCGGGTACTCAAAGCCTTTCCATAGCCGCCGCTGGGTGTAACTTTCAGTGCGAGTTCTGTCAGAACTGGCAGATATCGCAGTCGCCTCGGGACGGCCGGGGAATGGGCGGACAAGCCATTAGCCCCCAGCAGATAGTTACCGCTGCAATCAACTATGACTGTGCATCGATCAGTTATACATATACCGAGCCGACGGTGTTTTTTGAGTTGGCCTACGATACGGCCAGGCTCGCCAGGGAAAGTGGGCTCAAGAACGCCTTCGTCTCTAACGGCTTTATGACCGAGCTGGCAGTTGAGACGATCGCGCCTTACCTGGATGCGATTAACGTCGACCTGAAGGCGTTCAAAGACAGCACCTACCGGAAAATAATGAAGGGGCGACTCGAGCCGGTTCTTACCGCGCTGAAGGCTCTGGTTGCAGCGGGCATATGGGTGGAGGTTACCACTCTTGTTGTCCCGGGGATGAACGACTCGCCGGATGAATTGAAGCAGATCGCCGGGTTTATCGCAGGCGAGCTTGGCTGCGACGTTCCGTGGCACGTCAGCCGATTTCACAGTGATTATAAAATGACCGACGCGAAAGCTACTCCGATCGAGACGCTGGAATTGGCCTGCAAACTCGGCCAGGATGCAGGGCTGAAATATATCTACTGCGGAAACGTACCCGACAAGGCCGACGAACGTACCTACTGCCCGAACTGCGAGGCGGTGCTGATAGATCGGGCCGGCTTCAGCATAAGGGGGATAAATCTATCCGATGGCGCATGCCCCAACTGCAACGAGGTTATCCCCGGCGTGTGGGAATAACTCAACTGACAATTAGCTCACTGTCTATTGAATCCCTTGACGATACTGTAAAACAATCAGGGCATAAGCAGATACACAACATGCCTACCCGCCACGCGAATAGGCATGTCATACGATCTTAATGGTCTATCAGTCAGCCGAAACCGCGCTGCTTGTTGTAAGCTATGGCGAAGTTGCGGCGCAATTAAGTTTATTGGTCGACTACTTACGCTGACGGCGTTTGCGGCGCTCGCGGCGTTTTTTCGATCCGATCTTTCGGCGACGTCTGGGTTTGCCCATGAATTTCCTCTTGTCCAGCCGGCTCGCGGGCCGGGTTACATTCTATCTGATTTCCGAACGCGGCATACTACAGTACCGCGCCCAACTTGTCACTATCAAATCACGCGACGTTTGAGCCAATATCCTGGCGAGACGTTCTTTTTTATCGATACTCTTCGACAGTTTATCGCGTGGCGTTGACCAACTTACTCAATTTTTCGATCGTTTTCCCGAAAATTGCTTAAAATTCGACCGGGCCGAGCCGGCCTCGAATGTTTATAATCCCATTCGTCATGGACGGTAACGAAACTTCGATAAAACAAATTCGCGCATACCTTCGTTTGCATCTTGCCGACGGCCTGGGCTCCGTTCGCTTTTCAAAACTCATCGAAGCATTCGGCGACGTAGCCTCGGCTGCTACTGCCGGCGAATCTCAACTGAAAAAAGTAGACGGTATCGGCGCGAAAACCGCAGCCGCGATTTCAGCAGTTACCGACGAGCAGGTCGAGGCTGAACTGGCCGAGGCTGACCGGTGCGGGGTAAGCATTTTGACGCTGGACGCCCCGGCCTACCCAGCCGCGCTTAAAAATATCTACGATCCGCCGCCCGTGCTTTACGTTCGGGGTGAGCTGTGCGATACCGATTCGGTTGCGTTGGCCGTCGTCGGCTCGCGCAGGTGCACGCATTACGGCCTGGAGCAGGCTGAGCGGTTCGGGCAATTGCTAGGCCGGGCAGGCTTTACGGTCGTCTCCGGCGGGGCTCGCGGTATCGATGCCGCCGCACATCGCGGCTGCCTCGCTGCCGGCGGGCGAACCATAGCCGTTATGGGTTGCGGCCTGGGCAAAATCTACCCGCCAGAAAATGAAAAACTTTTCGACCAGATCGTAGCCGATGGCAGGGGTGCGTTGGTTTCGGAACTGCCGATGACGGCTCAGATTCGTGGCGTGAATTTTCCCAAGCGCAATCGCATTATTTCGGGGCTGTCGCTGGGGGCTCTTATCGTAGAAGCTGCGCGCCGCTCCGGCTCGCTTATTACCGCCCGCGCGGCCGACGCCCAGGGCCGCGTCGTATTCGCTATCCCCGGCAGGGTGGATTCGCCGCTTAGCCAGGGCACGAACGAACTCATCCGCGACGGCGTTATTCTCACTCAGAACCTGGCGGACATTCTCGAACATCTCGGCCCGGTCGGCGAGATGATGACCCCCGCAGCCGAACCGGCCGCGCCGGTAATGCCTGCTGACTTACCCCCCGACGAAGCGAAGCTGCTGGAGACGCTGACGGCTGAATCGCTGAGCCTTGACGAGCTTGTTCGCCGGACTGGCATCGATTCCGGCCCGGCCGCCTCTGCGATGACAATGCTGGTAATCAAAGGCCTCGTCTCCCAAAAACCGGGAAATATCTTCGCGAGGAATTCTTTGTAAGGGCTCGGTTGCCAGTGGTGGCTTTGGTTTTCTACGCCTTCTCAAAAACATCTGTTAAGAACGCTTCGCTGTCGCGGTTTTCCTGTTCCAGACGTTTTCCCAGATCAAGAAGCCATTTCAGTGCGACACGATTTGTAATGGGGTAATTGTCCAACAGCTTCAGCAGTCCTGGGTGGCGTTCAAGTGTGTCCGTCTTAACGCACAACCGTGAGTCCTGGTCCTCACCATTCGCAATCAGATAATCACTCAAGGATGAGTTGGAGATAGAGGTATAGGTTAGGACCTCGTTGTAACCATATTTATCCATAATAAAACGGACTACTGTGGGTGGGGAAGGAATTAGATATACATGTGAGAAACACGTACCTTCCCGTTCCTCATCAAAATAAATTTCATCAAAGAGGAAAGAGACGTACTTTGCAAGATCACTAGTCGTTACCTTTGACGGGTTATTCAGTATATTTGAGAGCCTTTTGATGAACGGGATTATGAAGGTCTTCTCTACGTTCTGCGGCGCCATTTCCCAGAGAAGGGATATCGTCATATCATGGTCTATAGACCGCAGAAAATGCGGCAATGCTGTCTCTAATTTCGGCACGTCAAGACGAGAAAGGAATCTCGCAGCAAAGTACTCTTGGAATGATCTGTGTGTAAAGCGGAACTTGGTCCCATCGGCTATCAGCATACATATGGCCTGGACGAGATCATCAAAGAAGTCTTCTCTATCCACAGAGAGGGACGTTATGCCTTGTGCGTTCTCCACATAGCTCAGGAAGTCACTCTTGGAGAATTCGTAGACACTATCTCGATTGCAGAGCAAAGAAGTAGCGGAGAGGAGCTTTTCAAAGTCATCCTTAGCCAAGGCACTCTTATGCTTCCTCTTGTAGCCACCTGGCTTGTTCGCGTCATGGAGAGCATATAGTGCATCAAAAGCTAGCTCGTAGAATAGGTGGAGCTTTCCGGGTATGTCAGCGTTTACGCGATAGACAAGCAGCATGATGGTGAGTAAGAGAGGGTTCGAAAGAAATGACTCGTGTTCATCGAACAAACGGCTCTTCAGTTCACTGGCGAACCTTTCCTTGATTTCTGAGTCGAAATCAGACTTGCCTATCAGTTCAACTGCCTTTTTCAGAGTCAGAGGGCAAGGTTTGAGCACAGTAAAGCTATCCCAAGAGGCCATTTGGTCGCCTGGACGAGACGTAACAATAACCTGATTGTCACCAAGCGAAGCCAACTCAATTATCTGCTTCTTCGTGGCCGCCTGAAGCACCGTGTCCATCTCATCAAAACCGTCCAGGAGGAAAGCGAAACCCCCTTGACGAATGAGTGCCTTCATCTGATTGACACGCAACTTCTCGTCTAACTCAAGAACCTTGGTGATCGATGAAGTCAGTGATTTTCCTGAGGCTTCAAGATCCCTTAGCTTGACGAAGACTGGGATGCGCTTGCCAGCAAAGGCACACTGGAGGAAAATGTGGTTCAAAAAAGTGGATTTACCACACCCACCCACACCTTCGAGCAGGACACAACGAGATATTTCTTCCAGTTCGGATGGGGTGGGGCTGGTGTAGGTAGTCTGGTCAGACGCCATATCCAAAGGTACATAGAAGTCGTATAGTGGTTGGGGTGTATTCTGGTTGAGCAGCGTCTTAGCAGTACCCAACTGCTTCGTTGTCTTTGTCAGGTATGACTTGAGCGCCTTCTTTATCTGCTGTTTTGAAAATACAAATTGGCTCAATCCCGCGAGTCCATTCATAATTTTGTCAACGCCGAACTCCAGCGTCGTCTTCGTTATGATCGCGAGCATCTCTTCTTGACTGAGCGCGTTGTATTCATCTGCCATCAGAAAGCCCCTTGATTCGAGGAAAAAGTCAGTATCCTTACTGCCAAGTTCATGCCGGTAAGTGTGTTATTGCATGAACTTGTATGTATATGATTCGGGCGTCTGCGCCAAGATCTAAGTGCTCCGAAGTCTGGGCAAGTAAGGTGGATAGGTAGGCAGGAGATGCGGGCTTAGAACTGCTGGACGAAGCGGGAGTCGTTTTCGAACAGTAGCCGGATGTCGCTGATGCCGTGGCGCTGAGTAAGCACGCGCTCGATGCCGAAGCCGAACGCAAAGCCGGTGTACTTCTCGGCGTCGTAGTTGACGGCTTCGAGGACGTTAGGGTCTACCATCCCGCAGCCGCCAAGTTCAATCCAGCCGGTCTGCTTGCAAATCCTGCACCCCTTACCCTCGCAGAACGAACACGATACGTCGAACTCAGCCGACGGCTCGGTGAAGGGGAAGAAGCTCGGGCGGAACCGCGTGCGGACTCCCAGGCCGTAGTAGGCCTTGCAGAACTGGTCGAGGCAGGTCTTCAGGTCGGCCATCGAAACGCCCTCATCAACGTAAAGGCCTTCCATCTGGTGGAACATGAAAAAGTGCGTGGCATCGACGGTATCGGGCCGGTAGACCCTGCCCGGCGAGATGATCCTTATCGGCGGGTCGTGAGCTTCCATCACGCGGATCTGGACCGTCGAGGTCTGCGACCGGAGCATGAAGTCATCGTCGATATAGAAGTTGTCCAGCGGGTCGCGGGCCGGGTGAGATAGCGGAATATTGAGGGCATCGAAGTTATGATGCTCATCTTCGACCTCAGGCCCGTATGCAACCGAAAAGCCCATCCGCGAGAATATCTCGGTAATCTCGTTGATGGTCTGCGTGATGATATGCTGCCGGCCTATTCGAGGCCGACGCCCTGGCAGGGTAACGTCAATGGGCGCAGCTTTACGCTTGGTGGCGGTGGGGGATCCGAGTTTGCCCTTCTGTTCGTCGAAAGCTGCCGCGAGAGCATTTTTCAGTTCATTGGCCGCTTTGCCGAAGGCGGGTTTATCTTCGCGGGGGATATCCTTCATCTGGGCCATGGCTGCGCGAACGGCGCCTTTCGTGCCCAGATATTTGATTCGCCAAGCTTCAAGAGCCTCCGCCGTCGTGACGGCAGAAAGTTCTTCGAGGGCCTGGCTCTTCAGTTCGGTTAGTTTCCCGACAGAAGACATGCTCTGCGATCCAATCCTAAGCTGGGATTTTTTCGACGAACGGCTTTACCAACTCGACGATTGCGTCAAACACAGCCGGGTCGGCAATGGCGATCTCTGAAAGCATCTTGCGATTCAGGTTAATGTCAGCCTCGCGACAGCCATACATGAATCGACTGTAGTTGATACCGCGCAGCTTGCATGCACCGGTGATTCTGGTAATCCAGAGGCGTCTGAAGTCGCGTTTTTTGAGCTTGCGGTCGCGTGTGGCGTTAACGCCCGCGCGGAAAATGCTTTGAAGGGCCAGCCTGTATCTGCGTGATGCAGCGCCGTGATAACCGCGGGCAGCCCTGAGTACCCTGTTGTGCTTACGACGCCTTGCAGCGCCTTTGCGAACGCGAGGCATGATGTAAACTCCTTGAATTTTGTCCGGTGGACTCCAGTAAAGACTCTCGCCTGCTGGATGTTCCTGCTGGTTTGGGCGTCGGGCCTCAAATCAGCCGCCCCAAGGGGCTCCCACCTGGGATCAGGTATTTTCTTATTTTACTTTAACTTGCTTGCTATAAATCCGTTACAGTCCCAAAGCTTTCTTGGCCCGCTTGGCCATGCCCTTGGGCATTTCTACCGTGGTGCGGAACCGGCGGAGGCGTTTGGGAGACTTGCGGCTCTTGAGGTGGCCGGCACCTGGGCGATGACGCATCAGCTTGCCCCGGCCGGTTACCTTTACCCGCTTAGCGATGGATTTATTCGTCTTCATCTTTGGCATAACAATACGACCTTCCAACAACTCCCACAGGGTGTTCCAAAGACCGACCATTCTACCGGCGGCAGGCTGATTGTAAAGCCCCACCCGAGAAAAAATTGTCCTCAGAAAAGCTCAGCCTTAAATACCAGCCCTTGGATCGGGTGAAATTATTCTCTATTCCCCAGCCGGCGAGGGGGAAATATCATTGCCCGTCTCAGCCGGTGGCGGGGCAGTATCGTTGCCCGTCTGGGCCGGTGGCGCAGTGTCGGGTGCCTCAGCCGGTGGGGCACTTGCCGTGGCCTCGGCCTTAGGCTTTTCGGCCGGTTTCGCAGCTGCCTTGCCTGGTGCGGGAGCAAGCAACATCGTTATCCGCCGACCTTCGCGTCTGACGTCCCGTTCGATCTTTACAATGTCACTTAAACTTTCCTTGATCCGCTGGAAGACCTCGATCCCGATATCGATATGGGCAAGCTCACGTGACCGGAACCTGAGCGAAAACTGAACACGGTCTCCTCTTGCGAGGAACTCGTGGGCGCGGTTGACCTTGATCATAAGGTCGTGGTCGCCGATTTTCGGTGTGCGGATTCGGATTTCCTTCAGTTCGCTCTCGTGCCTTTGCGCGCGGGACTGCCGTTCTTTTTTCTGTTGGGCGTACATGAACTTGCCGTAGTCCATGATCCTGCAGACAGGCGGGCGAGACTGGGGCGCAACTTCCACCAGGTCAAGGCCTGCATCCCGTGCCCTTGCAAGGGCGTCGGCGACTTCTACGATTCCAAGTTGTTCGTCGTCCTGGTCGATAAGACGTATCGGCGAGACGCGAATTCTTTCGTTGCGGCGAAGGCTTTTGCTGATGGTCAGTTCTCCTTGTTCATTTCTCTGGTGCCCAGGCCTGTCCAGCCACTTCGCCGTGGCCGGGCTTGGCTCGTGTAGTTTATATCTTAATCGGCCTTTTTGCCAATAGCTGTTGGTAATAGTGCTTTTGTTTGAACTTCGTCTTTCAGGCCCGCCAGGAACTGCTCAAGGGGGACCGCTCCGCAGTCTCCTTCGCTGCGATGGCGGATAGAGACTGATTTGGCCTCTTGTTCACGCCCGCCGACGACGGCCATGTATGGAATCTTCTGCATCTGTGCCCGGCGAATCTTGGCGCCGATTTTATCAGCCGAGTCGTCCAGTTGCACGCGCAGACCCTCTTGACGAAGCTGGGCGTTAACTTTTTGACCATAATCAGCGAATTTTTCGCTGACGGGCAGGACCGCTACCTGAACCGGTGCCAGCCAAAGCGGGAAAGCACCCGCATAATGCTCGATAAGAATCCCGATGAACCGCTCCAGCGAACCGAACGGTGCGCGGTGGATCATAACAGGCCTGTGCATCGTGTTATCTGGGCCGACGTACTCCATATCAAACCGCTCGGGTAGGTTGTAATCTACCTGGATCGTACCCAACTGCCACTGCCTACCGATGCAATCGGTGGCGATGAAGTCGATTTTCGGCCCGTAGAAGGCAGCCTCGCCGACCTCTTCGGTGTAGTTCATCCCCAGCCTTTTAACCACGCTACGGATATTTTTCTGGGCCAGTTCCCAGTGGGCATCGTCGCCGACGTATTTTTCCGAATCCTCATCCCGCAGGCCTATCCGAACGCGATATTCATTCAGTCCCAGCGTGTCAAGGACGAGTTTGGTCACTTCCACGCATGACTCAATTTCCGATTCAAGTTGGGCGGGTGTGCAGAAAATATGCGCATCGTCCTGGGTAAAACCCCTCACGCGGATCAGGCCGTTGAGCTCACCGGTTTTTTCCATGCGGTAAACCGCTCCGAACTCCGCCAGCCGCATTGGCAGTTCGCGATAGCTCCGCTGGGCGACATTGTATATCTGGATGTGGTGAGGGCAATTCATCGGCCTGAGAAGATACCCTTCCTCTTCGTCCATCATGATCGGCGGGAATTGAGATTCCTTGTAGTAGGGGTAATGGCCGCTGGTTCTGTAAAGGTCCAGCTTGCCGATGTGCGGCGAGTAGACGATCTGGAAACCCAGGTTAATGAGTTCCTGCCTCAGCCAGGTTTCGAGTTCCATGCGGACGATCGAACCGTTAGGCATCCAAATAGGCAGTCCAGGCCCGACCTTGTCGCTAATCAAAAACAGCCCGAGTTGCTTGCCCAGAACACGATTGTCCCGCTTGCGAGCCTGCTCAACGCGTTCGAGATGTTCGGTGAGTTGCTTTTCCTTGAAAAACGCGATCCCGTAAATACGGGTAAGCATCGGACGGGTCTGGTCGCCTCTCCAATAGGCCCCGGCGGTTGCGACCAGTTTGAATACCGGCACCTTACCAGTATCGGGCAGGTGTGGCCCGCGGCACAGATCAACGAAGCTATCCTGGCTGTAGAGGCTGACGGTGTCGACGCCTTCAGATGCGACCAGATCGTCGATCATCTCCCCCTTGTATCGCTGGCCTAGCTGGTCGAATTTTTTCTTGGCCTGATCTACAGATATTTCTTCCCGTGCAATTGGCAGCTTCTGGTCGATGATCCGCTGCATCTCGGCTTCGATTTGTGGCAACTGTTCGATGCCGATCGGCTCGGGCATTTCGAAGTCGTAGTAGAACCCGTATTGGAAGTCATCCATCAAGGCCGGGCCGATGGTGTATTGAACGGACGGACCGTACAGGTTGATCATAGCCTGGGCCATGATGTGAGCAGCAGTATGGCGGAGAATCTCCAGGGCCTCTGGATTTTTATCGGTAAGAATGCGGACACTGTGCGTGCCATCTTCGATAGTCGTATTCAGATCCCGCAGTGTCCCGTCAATCTCAGCTGCGATGGCTGCGGCGGCCAGTCTCGGCGAGATGTCTTCGGCGACACGGGCCGGGGTTATCGGCTCGTCGTATTGGCGAGTACTGTCGTCTGGCAATTTAATTGTAATAGACATAATCAGGTCCTCTGGCAGATCCGGTCAGGCCGGATAGGGCGAATCCCAAGGGCCAAAAAGAAAACCGGCATGAGGATAATGCCACTGGCCCTCGACGCGCAGCCCACCCGAAATGGTCCGGATCGGGCCATTCACGAGATAGTCGTAGTCGTCGTCGTAGCAGTTTGCATTATCCGCGTGCCGGAAAAGTTTCTTGCGCCTTTGCAGGTTTTTTTCATTACCGATAATAAGCTTATCGCACAATTGTCTCAAGTCAAAGTCAATTTGGTCTATTATGCCCAGCGTATCATTGCCATATCCAACCCGGTCGCCATCAGGTCGTGGCGTGGCAGGACACGAACGGTGTAACCCGATCTGCCGCTTCTTTGGCAAGGCATCTGTGCAACGTATTTTGCGTTACGTCCGTTGCCGCTTTCGGCGATCTGCATCTCAAGGGATTTCCCTTGGCTGAGCTGTCCATCGCCATTGATCGGGCCGTAGTAAAGTTCCACAGCTACGTCTTCTGGTGAAAGTTGTCCCAGGTCGACCACTGCTTCAACTTCAATGGGCTTGCCTACGTGCGCTCCGCCATTTTGATCCGAGCTGTCCTGGACGCTTTCAAGGCGGACTCCTGCGAAATTGGCGGTCACGTGCTGCTTCCATTGCGAGAGCTGCTTGGCATTGGCCATGTTATTGCTCAGCAGTTGTTCGTACCGCTTGGCAGCAGGGTGGTAGAACATCTCGGCATACTGGCGGACCATTCGATTCGTACTGAACAGAGGCGCAAGATCGGTCATTGCCGCCTTCATTTTGGCAATCCAGCCTCTAGGCAGATTATCAGTTCCGCGGTCGTAAAACAGCGGGACGATTTCTTTTTCCAGTAGATTGTAGAGCGCTTGGGATTCGACCTCATTCTGGTAGTCCAGATCGTCGTAGCTTTCGCCCGAGCCGATGGCCCAGCCGACCTGCGGGGTGTAACCCTCAGCCCACCAACCATCAAGAATCGAAACGTTCAATCCGCCGTTGGCAGCAACCTTCATTCCACTGGTTCCAGAAGCTTCCATCGGGCGAAGGGGAGTGTTCAGCCAGATATCCACGCCCTGAACCAGATAACGTGCAACGTTCAGATCGTAGTCTTCCAAAAATAGCAGTGACTGGTGGAAATTCTCCTGCCGCGATATATGAACAATCTCGCGGATTAGTTCCCTGCCTGGGTTATCTCTCGGGTGGGCCTTACCAGCGAAGATCAACTGAACCTTCCGGTTGGAATCACCAACCAGCCTGGCCAGCCGGTCGACATCCATCAGGATCAGGCTGGCACGTTTGTATGTGGCGAACCTTCGAGCAAAGCCTATTGTCAATGCCTCCGGATCGAGCACTTCATTTGCCGCAGCCAGTTCAGCATCGCCAGCGCCATGCTGAACGAGTTGTTTGTGCAGTCTCCGGCGGGCGAAGGCGACCAGACGCTCACGTCTTCTTTCATGCGTCCGCCACAATTCGGTATCGGGAATATTTTCAATACCTTTCCAGACCTTGATGTCGGCGGGCTTGCCATGCCATCCCGGGCCCAGATATCTGTCATACAATGCCGCTAAATCGGCACTGATCCAGGTGGGCGTGTGAATCCCGTTAGTAATGTGATGGATCGGAACTTCATCATCCGGCACTGAGGGCCAGACGTGCGCCCAGAGTCGACGGCTTACGCTGCCGTGAAGTTCACTGACTCCGTTTCGATTAGCGCTCATGCGAAGGGCGAGAACCGTTAAACTGATCGGTTCATCATCGTTACCTGGCTCCTGTTTGCCCAGGCCAAGGAATTGTTCACGGGAGATTCCGAGCTGTTCCCAGTAGCTCGAGAAATACTTTTCGATCAGCCAGATATCGAATGCATCATTACCCGCTGGGACCGGCGTGTGGGTGGTGAAAACATTTGATGCCGCCACAGCTTCGCGTGCCTCCTCGAAGGAGACAAAATGCTCAGCCATCAGCATTCGAATGCGTTCCAGCGAGAGGAAGGCTGAATGACCTTCGTTGATGTGATATGCCTTTGGCGAAATTCCGAGGGTTTTGAGGGCACGCGTGCCTCCGATGCCAAGGACAATTTCCTGACGGATGCGGTTTTCCTGATCTCCACCATACAACTGAGCTGTGATATGGCGGTCCTCAGGTGAATTACTCTGGACGTTGGTATCGAGCAGATACAGGTTTATACGCCCGACCTTCACCCGCCAGATTTGTGCGCGGATTGAATGGTCGGCCATGTCGACGTCGATCATTATCGGCTCGCCGTCGGAGTCGGTTACCAGATCGACGGGAATATTGTGGAAGTCGTTCCTTGGGAATAATTCAAGCTGCCAGCCATCGGCATTGAGACGTTGCCTGAAATACCCCTGCTGATAAAGCAAGCCAACGCCAACCAGTGGGATGTCCAACTCCGACGCGCTTTTGAGGTGGTCGCCGGCCAGTACGCCCAGGCCACCCGAATAAATCGGCAGGCATTCGGTGATGGCGAATTCCGCACAGAAGTAAGCTACTTGTGGCTGATCTACTTCGCCGTAGTTCTTGGGCCACCAGCCATTTTTTGCCAGGTAGTTATGCAGATCGTCTTTGACTCGCTCCAAATGTGCCCGGAAGCTCTCATCTGCAGCCAGCTCTGCCAGTCGCTGCTGATCGACCCGCCCAAGCATTGCAACGGGATTGTGATAACAATCTTCCCAGAGCTTCGAATCAAGCCGACGGAACAGATCACGAGAGTCGACGTCCCAAGACCAGCGAAGATTGTAGGCTATCTCGACCAGATCGGTCAGTTCAGGTGGAAGGGAAGGCTTAACGGTAAAAGTCCTTAACGGTCGCATAACGTTCTCACATCCTATATCCCGCCGCCTGAGAAGGCAGCCCGGTCAGTCTATACATCTCCCATTGAACAGCATTTCACTGTATTCAGTTTATCGGCTATCGGTGGGCCAATAATTACACGAATGGACACCTGTCATTATATGCCCGCCCAAACTAAATGCGAAGCAGCTTTAACCTCTTAAAATCACTTGAGTTAGTAGTCTACAAAGCAACTTTGCTGTTGAGTCACAGCTAAATAAGTAGAAAGTTGGTATGTTTTGAAATGACTAGCCGATGAAACCACTGGACTGAATTGCCTCGAACAAGTTTGATAATAATTGGCTGGCCCAAGGCAATGGAAGGAAGTTTGCGTTATTTCAGGTGGCAATTGAGGTGGTCGGGAGTGTTTGGTGGCACTAAAATATATTGGTAGCTTGATTGGATTTAACGGAGTCGGTTTCTTATCTGGATACGGACGGAAGTTGTGATCGGATTTCGCCAATACATTTTGGGTAACAGGTTTTTGGCCATTGGCCTTGCCATCATTGCGGGGGTTGTTTTTTTGGCCTGGCCGGGAACTCGTATCGCTTGGGGTCAGTTGGTAACGTACCCCAATCCAAATTATCAGACTCAGGCAGGCAGGGTAGACAACTCCGCCAGTTCCTATAGACCTATCAATACCCAGCTGTATATAACCGGACAGGTAACAGGCCTGCGCAGTTTTCGTGGCGAGGTTGGATATCGCGCACCCAACGAGCTTAGGACTAATGTTCCATCTGCCGGCCTCAGGAAATTTCTGCGACAGTCTGTGGGCCTGCCGGATGTCATTGCGGGTCAGACATATCTTCCCCAGCCATACTTTGACCGATCCCTGACAGCATGGCCCGCTGGAGGTATCCTCGCTGGACGAACAGCAGCGGGGACCGGTACTCCCCGCACTTCACGTGGAACCCCCGCGCCTTCTGCGCAGGTGCAGTTTGGTGCCAAGCCCCAATATTATGACCCTGCGGGAATCTATTCTCAGGCATTTCCGCTAGTGGCTAGGCCGCAACTACCCAGCGTGTCACCACTGAAGACAAGGCCTCCTATCATTCCTTCCGAAACAATCGCTGAATTGGCTCGCCTTGTGGTTGAAGCGCCAATTGATGTAACGCTGGTCCGACAGCCATACGAACTGGTCAAGCCTTCCGAGCAGGCAAAGCTTGCGGCCGAGTTAGCTAAACTTGTGCCTAGTAAATTTGAAGTTGACGCTCGAATCGAAACAAGGCTCAAATCCGAGATTGACGCTGATGTCGAGGCTACCCCCGAAGTTCTTAAACCACCCCCGGAGCCCAAGCAACTTGAAATTGACCCAGAGTTTGGTCAGGACGCTTTTGTCGAACTACTTAAAAAGCTCAAGGCCCGTCAGGAAAAGGATGCCCCTGGAGTTCCTGGTAAACAAACCGAGCCCGACTCCCCCCCAAGGCGTGATCCTCTTGACGAGCCGACTCTGGAGCAGGGCCAGTTCCAGCAGTTACCTCCTATTGAGCGGAAAAAATCTAAACGAGGATTGATCGAGTTCGCCCCAGGCGGTGATGTTGTGATCCTTTCATTTGCCGGCTCGCATGAAGACTGGTTCAATGTGAACCTCAACAAGGCGGCTCAGCATCTTTCTCAGGGCCTGTACTACCAGGCCTCACGCCGATATAAACTTGCTGTTACCCTGAATCCGGCAAACCCAATGGCACGCTTGGGCCTGTGCCTGTCACTTTTTGCAGCAGGCGAGTCGAGGGTAGCGGGTTTGAGTCTTTATCGTGCGATGGCCTTGTTCCCGCCGATTGGGGAAACTCGCTTAGATATCCCCCAGATGATGGATGAAATGGTCTTTGCGCGTCGCCTTGATCTGTTGGAATACCAGATTCAGCGGGCAGGTTCAGATGTCCCAGCCCTGGCCTACCTTACAGCTGTTTTCATGTACAGAAGCGCCGGGCAGGACTTCCAAGCTCAAGCATATGCCCACAAGCTTATCGAATCAGCTGATGGCAATGAACTGCTTACTGGATACGCGAAATTCGTCCTGACTGGTCAGCGACAGCCCAGTTCAGTCCCAGCCAATCAATAGAGCACTTTAAGCTTAATCTGTCGTATTTATGCTGACTGGGGTCTCCGTCTGGGGGTGTCCGTTTCAATCACCATAGCGGTACTATGGCTGCTTCAATTTCCGCGCCAGCCTCGTCCACGCCTGCGTCCCCATTCAATATCTAAAGCTTAAAATACTCTAAAATCTAAAATTGCTATTCGCCTGATTCAGTAAGTGAAGTCTTGGTTGCAATGGTATTGAAGCGCCTGAGATAGTGTCGTAGCTGACCAATCGCCCATGCAATGTATGCCTCGCTATGGGCAGGCCTGCCCCGACGTTCATTCATGAGTCCCTTGTAGATATTTCCGAGAAACGTCTCTATGTCCTGTTCGTTGATTGGTTGGGGGTCTTGTCCCCATTCGATCAATTGATTGAACAGCTTACGATGCGGGCTGGATTCTGCGTATTGGTCGGGTCTGAGGAAGCTTCCCGGCTTGAGGCTTATCTGGATTCCTTTAAGAGCAAGGATGATCGGCTCATAGTTCAATTCCTTGGCCAGCCTGATGTACCTGAATTGCTGAACATATCGGCCCTTTCCCTGACCCGTTCTCAATGACGGATATTGCTCATCCGATTCGCTGGAGAACCGTTTACGAATCTCCGAGAACATCATACTGCATGGCTTGTTGTGGTTGACGATTTCATCTGTTACTAACCGGTTGATTCGCAACTTCCCGTCCGGCCAGATGGCAGGATCACCGGCCAGGGCGAACAGACACTTAAGAACCGCCAACGGCAGACGTCGGTCTCGGACAGGCTTGTTTTGAGTACGAAGTTGGAGCGAAAGGTGAACGCTGTGAGGGGCTATTGGATAAAATATTCTGATTTCCTGGATGATCTGGCTGAGTACCCACGGATCGTTGGTGATTGGCATGGACAGATCAGCCTCGATAGAGACATTACCCAAGGCTACCTCGAAAAAACCGCGTCGCGAATGAGGCGTAGATTTGTCATGATGGTCGTCCAGATGTCCGCCCAGTTTCCACGTCAACACGTCCAGTGCGAAGTCTTTAAAGAAGACGAATCCGTCGTATGTCATGTCCCGCAGAAACTTCCCTTGTGGATCCCGGATAACATCTTGTCCGATGTTCGAGAACTCCAGCTCAGCCCCAAGAGGAATATGCCCGGAATCCATGTGATGACGAATGTTCTGGATATGCTGCTTCAGATGCGACAGGTCATAGAGGGTGTCTGAAGCGATCACTGCCCAGCGTATGAAATCGATCAGTTCATGTTTCCGGAAATTCAAATCTGCCAGCGCATCGGAGACAAGAAGGTTCAAAAGATTTGGATAACTGTTCAGGAATTTAAGCGTGGCAAGCGAGCTGATCGTTCTATCGTAAAAGCCGGATCCGGCGAACATCCGTTCCAATTCGTAGCGGAAATCCAGCCTGAGACGATGTTCGATTTGGTTGAAGATTACCTGCCGGACCACAATATCAAGGTAATGGGGGGCCAGGGCAATCGCTTCAGGGTCGTTCCTGATACGGTCGTAGTTTCTAAGCGGGGGGTCTGTAAGAGACGTTCGGATTGTATAGTCGCTAATCCCCCCTGATTCAAAGTGCCTGCGAACAAGATCCCGAATAGTTGGCCCGTGTAATTCCCCAACAGCCCGACGGGCAAGGGTTTCTTCAGTATGCAGCTGTTTTCGTTCAGTTTCCAGAAGGGCCTTGTCGATTTTCTCTCCAAGGATGATTTCCTGCTTGAAGGGGTCACGAAATGCATAGCCGAACGAGTGGGCAAGCTCTTCTTTGTTGGCGACGAATACGACCGCTTCGTCCCGTCCTTCGGCGGTTTCGACTTTAATTCTCTTACGGGAGTAATTTCTGCCCTCATATTTTCTTAACGCCGAGATTGAATCTCCCGGCAGCGGGCCAATTATGTATCCGCGTATTCGGCCGTGGGTGTCGGGCACGGCGTAGAGATATGTCTGGTCCGGGCTGGATTTTGCATAGCCGTTCAGTACGGCGGGCCTGGCCAGGAAATTGTCCCTGCCGTCAGACTCATTTGGATCATAAACAAGATTCAGCCCGAGCACCGCCCTGAAGATCGCCGGGTCCATCAGTGTGCCGTAAACGAATAAGTTAAATGGTTTGAGTTTGGTCATGGCCTTTGGTGTCTATCGGAAAAAGTTCAAATCGGGACATTCAGGGCAATGCCGGCATTTTTTCAGCGAGCATCGGCGATAAACTAATATCCCAGAATTTATTATCGGCGTGCATCATCGCCCAACTGCAATCTACAGATTTATTTTTTCAGCGAGCATCGTTGCCCAACTTTAATACCCAGGTTTTCAGTGAGAATAGCTTTCATCCGCAATTCATGAGTTTTATATACGTTCCCTCGTCCAGAATAAAACTCCACGGATCAATTGTAGCTTTGGCCCTGGCTGGTGCCAATCAATACAATATAAGCCATGGACCCGAGACGGAAACGTTCTGATCCCATGCCAGTTAAGTATTGGTCCTCTGCAGGGCTGATGCTGACTTATTGGTGTAATGCACGGTGCGTGTCCTGCTATCTTCAGTGCAGCCCGGAAAGGGACCAGTGGATGGGTCGGGAATATGCAATTGAGATCTGGCGGGGTTTGATTTCCGCTTCTCCACATGGCTGCAGGGTACATCTGACAGGTGGTGAACCTTTTGGCAATTTTGACCTACTGCTTGCACTATGCACTCAAGCAAGAGATGCGGGCCTGGGGCCATTGGCAAAAATCGAAACCAACGCATTTTGGGCTGAAGACCCTCAGGAGGTCCGAAATCGTTTGATGGCCCTGGAGGCCGTTGGGCTCGAAAAACTTACAATATCGGCGGACCCTTATCATCAGCAGTTCGTACCAATAAGGAAGGCCAGGCTGGCTGCAAAAATTGCTCACGAAGTGCTTGGTCCCAAGCGTGTTCAGATACGCTGGCGGGATTGGCTTCAAGAGGGGTTCGACACCGGACAGTTAAGCGACATCGCACGAGGCGAGCTGTTCAGGAAGTACGCAGCCGATAACAGGGATCGATATAACGGCAGGGCCAGTGAAGCTCTTGCCAGCCTGACGCAAGGCAAGTTCGTGTCGGAATTTGCCGATAACTGCTGCAAAGAGGCCTTGCTGCGATCCAAACATGTTCATATCGGCCCCGACCAGATCATCATGCCGGGGACTTGTGCGGGCATTATTCTGGGCAGGGCCAGCAGTTCAGAAGATGTAGCCCGCACCTGGCAGAAGCTCGATGAAAACTGGTCAATCAGACCGGTAATTGGTACGCTTGGGCTCCAAGGCCCGGTTGGCTTGGCACTAAAAGCTAAGGCTTCAGGTTTTATTTTGCGGAAACGTTATGCTTCCAAGTGTCACTTATGCTGGGAAGTTCGTAAGTTTCTTCTAGAAAAGGGCCAAGGCGGCCAGGAACTGGGCCCTGCATGGATGTATGCTCGGTAGCTGGTAAATAGTATAGGAAAAGTAGTATGGTGCGGCTTGACGCCGATAGAATATACAGGTATTGTTCGTAAAGGCTTAGCCCTATGATTGGAACAGTCGTGCCGACTTTGGGCGGCTGATTTATTCCTTACAAATGACAGAAAACAGTCAAAACAGCGGTCCGATCCCTTCAATAGACACTGAGCTGGGCAGGTTGGTTGTCGAGCAGAATTTGGCAACACCTGACGAGGTCCAGGAATGTCTCTCGCTTCAGTCCACTTTCGGCGAAGACCAAAGCCAGCAATCCCTCGCCCAGGTGATGATAGGCCAGGGCGTAGTAACTCCCCGCCAGATATCTCGTGTCAAAAAAACCATCGAGGATACCCGCAAGCGGCGTATCCCTGGCTATCAGATCCTATCCAAACTGGGTTCCGGTGCTATGGCGACGGTCTTCAAGGCCCGTCAGCTTAGCCTGGACCGGATGGTAGCGATTAAGATTCTGCCACCGGAAGTGTCTCTCAACGCAGAGTACGTCGAGCGTTTCTATAAAGAAGGCAAAGCTGCAGCCTTGCTGAATCACCCCAATATTGTACAGGCTTTTGATGTTGGCGAGGCCAATGGTGTTCATTATTTTGTGATGGAATACGTCAAGGGCCATACGCTCTATGACGAACTCGCCGAAGGTAAAGTCTTTACCGAAGCTGAGGCGTTGAAGGTGATCATCCAGATAGCCCAAGCCCTGGAACATGCTCACAGCCAGGAATTGATCCACCGAGACGTTAAGCCCAAGAACATCATGGTTACCGAAGACGGTACAACCAAGCTGGCTGACATGGGTTTGGCACGGGTCGCTACGGACGTTCAGGCTGCCCAGGCTGAGGCGGGCAGAGCATTCGGTACACCTTACTACATCAGCCCTGAACAGATCCGCGGTGAAATGGATATCGATTTCAGGGCGGATATCTACTCGCTTGGCGCTACTTTGTATCACCTTGTTACCGGGCGTGTTCCATTTGAGGCCCCGACACCGGTTGCTGTGATGCAGAAGCATCTTAAAGAACCGCTTATCCCTCCTGATCATATCAATACAAATCTTTCTGCCGGCCTTGGTGAGGTCGTAGAAGTGATGATGGCCAAGGACAGCAAGGACAGGTATGCCTCAACGTCTGATTTGTTGGTGGACCTGGAGGCGATATCATCTGGCGGGCCGCCTCTGCTGGCCAGAAAGCATATCAGTGCAAGCGTGCTAAGTGGTTTAACTGATGAGGCTGTTGGCGGGGATACGACGATCGAATTGGTTCAACAGCGACGAAACCTTACCCCGCTACTGATTATACTGATAGCACTGTTATTTGTCTCACTGGTGGTCAATCTGTTATTGTTCCTTGAGTATGTAACCAGCTGATATTTTCGATGCGGGCAATTTGCGTTCTTGTCAGTCCCCCATTGCATAGAGGCAGGTAATTCGATAACCTTCAGTTAAGACTGTTTGACAGTTATAAGCGCCCCTGACGGTAATTGATGTGTTGATGGCCTAGAAGGAGATGCCTTCATGACAGAGCAGAACAAGAGCTTGAACATAACTGAACAAGACGGCATTACTATTATCGAATTAACCGATAAGAAGATACTGGACGAGATCAATATCACCCAGATCGGCGAGAAACTGAATACATTGATAGCCGGCTCTGGTGAGCCCAAGATGGTGATGGATTTCGCCAGTGTCTCCCATATGTCCTCTAGTGCACTCGGTATGCTGATCACCACCAATAAGCGGGTTCGGGAGATGAAAGGCCAACTCAAGCTTTGCAACATCCAGCCTGCAATTTACGAAGTTTTCGTCATAACGCGACTGAATGAAATTTTTGATATTTATCAGTCACGCGACAAGGCTATAGAAAGTCTCAGTTGATTATGTTCTCGCCCGGTGAAGAATCTTGCCTGAGAAGTTGTCCATCCCGTCCGATCTAAGCGAGGCTCACCAGCTCGAGCGAAAGGTGCTTGAGCAGGTTGCCAGGTATGGCTACAGTGGCTCGGCTACCTTTGCTATCAAATTGGCATTGGAGGAAGGGCTAAACAACGCTATCTGTCACGGCAACGGTTATGATCCCAAGAAATTGGTTGAGGTAATTTATGACGTCAACAGCCAAAGGGCTGAGATTATAATTACCGACCAGGGGCAGGGATTCCATCCCAAAGATGTTCCGGACCCAACGACCGATGAGAATATCGAAAAGCCCTGCGGCCGGGGAATCATGCTCATTCGAGCTTATATGGACGAAATGGATTTCAATACTTGCGGGAACCAGGTTCGTATGGTCAAGCACAACCACTGACCCTGGATCTTTCTAACGCTTAAGGTGCTCTGGGGGCCGAAAGCTTTTAGGCTCATGCCTGAACGGCGGTGACAGCGGCTATAAGTGTAATATCTTCAGCGCTGCAGCCGCGGGACAGGTCGTTGACTGGTCGGGCCAGACCTTGAAGCAGCGGGCCAAGCGCAGAAGCCTTCCCCAAACGCTCTACGAGTTTGTACGCGATATTCCCACAGTTCAGGTCGGGGAAAATGAGTGTGTTGGCGCGGCCGGCGACTTGAGAGTCATGAGCCTTCCTTTGAGCTACTTCTGGTAAGATCGCTGCATCCAGTTGCAACTCGCCATCCAGCTTCAAGTCGGGGCGTTTTTTCTTAGCCAGCTTTGTTGCGTCGATGACCTTCTGAACGGCTGGTGAATAAGCAGAGCCTTTGGTTGAATAGCTCAGCATCGCTACATAAGGCTCGACACCGAGAAGCGACTTGCACGTCTCGGAGGCGGCTATTGCGATTTCGGCTAGTTGTTCGACACTTGGTTCGCGGACAACGCCGGTATCGGCAAAGATAATCGAGCCATCGACTCCGACTTCGTCGATGACGGTGTTCATGATACTGCAGCCACTGACAGTCTTATTGCCTTTAGAGGTCCCCACGCCGAATAGAGCACTGCGGACAGTGTCTCGTGTCGGGCAGATGCTCCCGGCTACCATTCCGTCAGCTCGGCCCTGGCCTACAAGCATCCCGCCGAAATAAACCGGTTGTTCCAGTAGTTTCTCGGCATCGTTATGGCTCATGTCCTTGCGTCGACGGCGTTGGTGAAGTATGTCGACAAACTTCTCCCGATCCGTGTCGGTAAGTGGGTTGACTATCTTGATTTCGGCCAGGCTTATCCCGGCCGTTTTTGCATCGGCGAGAATCTTGTCTTGATCGCCCAACAAAATAATCTTTGCCAGATTACGATCGGTGATCTTACGGGCAGCTTCGAGGACTCGGTGGTCCTGGGCCTCGGGCAGGACGATGGTCTTTGCGGTGCGAGTAGCTCTCGTGCATATACTTTCGACTACAGTGCAAGCCATTAGATTGCCTTTGCAACAGTTTACCGCTACCATGGCCAATTCACGCGGCCAAATGGGCCGCTATAATATTTTCTTTATCGACGAATGTCGAGATTGACATGAAAACTGTCAGACCATATTGGCTTGAGAAACTTCAAGTTTACGTCGGATCGGCAATTGCTTTGGCTGCGGTGTATTTGCTGATTGGCCCGGCATTGACTCCATCTGACCCGTTAAGCCCCTATACACTCGCTGGAAGCTGGGGGTTCGGGCCTTTCGGGGCCTTTGCGGTCATGTTGCTTGTTGTTGCAGCCATTGCAGGTGCTGTTACGGTCTCGGCCAGGCCGGCAGTGGCTATGTTGATCGTTTTTATAGCCGCCGGCGGAGTATGCCTGCGAAGCGAATCAATTCACCCGGCGTTGTGGGCTCATCAGTCCAACCTTGCCGGATTGTATCGAGGATTTGTCCTTGAATTGATTTTGCTGACGCTGGTCATCGGGGCCTGCGCCGTTGTGGTTGGGCTGGTTCGCCGATTTGTCGGCTCGGTCAGACCGGGTTGGAAGTGGAATGATATGCATGCCAATCTAACCGGTTCCGAACGCGATAAGCTCGGGGCCGATGTTGATTTGACCTCAGGCTGGCTGAGTTATGAGCCAGTTGTTTTGCTGGCCAGGGGCCGAGCAGACGGCCAGAAAAAACTTCACCAGATATTGCCCGCAATATTCGGCCGAAGTGCTGCCTGCCTGGCAGGTGGAACGTTCCTGGCGATAGTATTGCTGCTGATCCTGATGAAATCAGGTGAGCGCGGACAGGTTCTCTTTGCGATCTTTTTCAGTTCCATGCTGGCTGTACTGGTGGTCCATAAGCTACTTCCCACCCCTTGGCTGCCGGTCGCCTGGATCATGCCATTACTAGTCGGCCTGATTTTCAGCCTCCTTTCGGCTACCGTTGTGATCGGCGATGATACGCTTGCCTGGCTTGGCGTGCCGTTGTATGGGCTTGCGCTTCCGATCGATTGGGTTGCCGCAGGTGGGGCTGGTTCGATGGTGGGCTACTGGACCAGTACGCGCGTTCATGAACTGCAGATAATCGAAGCCGACAGACTTTAGATAAGTCCCCAGAGCAGCTTGCATAAAAAAGTGGTGTTTGCATTACCCTTGGCTGTATCGCATTCCCTCATCCACCATGGTCAGGTAATTTTCGATCGGAACATAGTTAGCTACCGAATTGCCCGTTCCCAGGCAGTATCCACCGCCTGGCATGCAGATATCCAGTGTGTCACGGACCCGTTTGCGGATATCATCCTTTTCCGACCGGCAGAGGAAGTCCATGTCAATTCCACCGAGCAGCGCGAGCCTGTGGCCATGAGTCTTTTTCATGTCGCGAACGTCGATTATCGTATCTTCGAAGCTGTGTTTGGCGTCGATCTTCACATCATCGATCAGGTCGTCCATAATTTTCGATAACTCACCGCAGGAGTGCAGCAGATAAATCCTGCCCGCATCGTGTGTCATTTTGGCTGCTTCGGCATGGCCGGGCAGGACAAGCTCTCGAATGTCATCCGGGGAAATAAGCGTGCCGGATTTGAAGCCCATATCATCCGAGCCCCAGACCATTCTGACGCGTTCGAAGGACAAGATGCGTTTGATCAGAATTCGATAGTACTCCGTTACCTTTTCGACTATGGCTTTGACCAGGTCGCGGTTGTCAAACAGTGCGAAGCAGAGGGTTTCGTATCCCATCAGGAAGCTCATAAGCTCGCAGTAGTGGCTGAGCAGGCCCCCGCAGATACACATATCTTCCGGGAGATTTTCAGATAGCCATTCGAACTGGAACATTGCCGAAGGTTCGTTCGGGTCGGGCCAGGCGTAGTTTTCAAACTCCTCCCAGTTTGTGATAGGGCCTTCGTGCTCCTCGGCGTAAGCTATGCCTGATTCTTCATCAACATTGTGCTTGAGCGGCATGTCAACATTTTGAAGCCTCGCGTTCACATAGTCATACCCGCACAGTCGCATCACAGCGATTTGCCTGGCCAGGGAAAAAGCGGGGTCGTCTTCGTTTAGTCCAATTTCGAGGGCAAATCTCTCGCAGATGGCCTCCTGGGCCTTGCCGCCAACGATTAACTCTATGTTGTGTGCGCGGGTTGGCGTGCCTTTTCGCAGAAGATTATCAATCAATGCATCCGCGTCGGGTTGGAAGGTCCGGCTTTCAAGTGCAGCAAATTCACTCATTTTCGATCCTAAATAAAGTAGAAAAAAAAACTAATCTTCGTATTTCAGCTCCGGTTTGCCCAGTCGGGCCCGGACTTCGGTTTGAATATCGATCATCCGCTTTCGAATTGTCTGGACCAGCTCATCGGATGTCATTGCCTTGGCCTGGTCGCGCGAGATAGCCCGGCCGTACTGGACCACAATATTTCCCGTTGAGGGCAGCTTTTGTGTTTTAGGCCAGATCTCGAATGCTCCGTCGATTACGACAGGTACGATCCAGTCTGCCGCCCGCTGGGCCAGCGCAGCCATTCCGGGTAGAAAGGGGCCAATCTTTCCATCTGTCGTTCGTGTTCCCTCGGCAAAAACAACAAGTTGCCCGCCGGCTTTGAGCCGACGCATAGCCTCTTTCATTCCTGCAAGATCTGTTTTACCTCGATGAATTGGAAAGGTATTTACAGAGGTGATCATTCTCGCAAGTAGCCCGAAACGGAAAAGAGTATGCCTGGCCATGAAATTCATAGACCTTCGAAGAGGCAGGCCAACGATCATAGGGTCCAGAAAGCTTTGATGGTTAGATACATACAAGACTGACCCGGAAGCAGGTTCAAAGTGGCGGTTGAAGGCTCGTACCTTCCATACCGAAATAAAAATGATATAGCATATGAATCGCCAGAAAGCATAGCTCCCGTTAAGCCTCTGGGTTCCTTTATTGTGACGGAATAACCGAAACTCAGGGTTCGGATAGCTTGCGACGGCTTTCAACGGCGGGCCTCCACATATCCAAGTAATTCTTCGGCAGTCTGTTCGATAGTTTTGTCTGAGGTGTCCACTTCAATTGCACCTTCAGGCTTTGCTAGCGGTCCTACCGAACGATTCCTGTCGCGGTGATCCCGCTTGGCGAGCTCCTGGAAGAGTTTGTCATACTGTACCGATTGACCTGCTTGTTTAAGCTCCTCGCACCTGCGCTGGGTGCGCACTTCTTGAGAAGCAGTTAAATAAAATTTAACGTCTGCATTCGGAAACACCACCGTTCCCTGGTCGCGGCCTTCGGTGACGCAACTGCCCAATTGGCTGGCCATCTTACGCTGAAGCTCGACCAGAACCGATCTTACTTTTTTTGAGCTGGCTGCGTAATGGGTATTGTTCGTTACCTCGGGCGCGCGGATGTCTGCACTGACATCTTTACCAGCTAGTAATACGCTTGCGCCATTGGGGGTGGGTTTAATTTCTATCTGAGTTTTTCTGGCTAGATCCACAAGGCCATCTTCATCGGACATATCCAGCCCTGCGCGCAGCCCAGCTAATGTCACCGCGCGATAGGTCGCTCCGGTGTCGAGATAAGCAATCGCCAGAGCTTCGGCGAGCTTTCGTGCGGCTGTGGATTTGCCAACACCTGCGGGGCCGTCAATTGTAATAATCACGCCGGAGATTATAACTAATTGGCCCGGGCTATTCGAGTGTCGTTGTAGGTCCAAACGACCCAAGGGTTTTCATATAGTTGGCGCGTTCAAAGGCTGCCGGCTCGGGGCAGTGGGCCTGGCTCATTACACCTCGCATCTGGTTGAGGGATTCGTATTCCTTTGCCTCTAAGTAACTTATCAGTCCCTTGCGAACCTCAATCAAGTAGTCGATGCCATTTTTTAGCAGCGCCGAACACATCATTGTTACGTCAGCACCGGCCAGGATCATTTTTACAACGTCTTTGGAGGTATGAATCCCGCTGGTAACAGCCAGTGAGGCTGAGACCTTGCCGTAAAGAATCGCAGCCCATCGCATCGGAAGGCGAGATTCAAATTGAGTCGAAAGCATCAGATTCGGGATCACCTCAAAGTCGTTGATGTCGATATCGGACTGGTAGAACCTGTTGAACATTACCAGTCCATTGGCACCCGCCTGATCCAGCTTGTGCATCATGTTGGCGGTGGCTGAGAAATAGGGGGAAACCTTCACGGCCAGGGGTATGGATATATGGCTTTTCACGGCCTGGATAATTGATACATATACATCCTCAACGTCGCTGGCCTGCAATTGAGGGTCGGTTGGGATGTAATAGATATTCAGTTCCAACGCATCAGCCCCAGCCTGTTCGATCTGCTTGGCATAGGAGACCCAGCCCTTGTCGCTAATGCCGTTAAGCGAGGCGATTATGGGTATATCCACCGCAGCCTTGGCCCTGGCGATATGATCCAGATAGGCATCCGGGCCCAGATGATATTCTTTTTCGCTGGGGAAATACGTTAACGATTCAGCCCAGCGGTCTGCCCCGTAGTGCAGGTAATGTTCCAGTTGTTCAGCATCATGTGCGATCTGCTCTTCAAACAGTGACCAGAGAACCACGGCCCCCGCGCCGGAGTCTTCCATTTGGCGTATGTTACTTATGCTCTGGCTGAGGGGAGATGCAGAGGGAACCAGAGGGCCCGATAAACTCAGCCCCATATAATCTGTCGTTAAGTCCATGGCTTTACTCCTTTTTTATCTATCTGGCCGGTCAGAACTTGCCAGAGGTGGATATTAGATTACTACATTCTAGGAGGGTCGTTACCGGTGATAACAACTTGAGTTGTCCGGATTTGGCTTGCTCGCCGAAAGCGATACTGTATAGTCGCTTTTTCTTGCCAAGCGGCCGTGGCGGAATTGGCAGACGCGCAGGCTTCAGGTGCCTGTGTCCGTAAGGACGTGAAGGTTCGACTCCTTTCGGCCGCATTGACTTTTTACTTGGCCAATCGGGCAAGTGTCCACACCCCCAAAGCTGGCCTATAAATGCCCAAGAGCTCATGGCAGGCCATGAACTCTTGCGCTTAACACGATAGGGTTATCTCAGACCTTAACTTTAAAACGCTCAGCCTTTTTGAGATCGCCAGCAAACGCCCCAAGCAACTCGGCGGTCTTTTGCAGATCGCGAAGGTCCATCATCTCAACCGTTGAATGCATGTAGCGATTGGGAACGCCCACGATGGCTGACGGTATGCCGCCTTGTTTGGTCCAGAATGCATAAGCGTCGGTTCCGCCTGTGAGGCTGAAGGTTTCTATCTGGATCTTGGTTTTATTGCGCTTGGCTATCTTGCGAAGCCTGTCAACTACAAGCGGGTGGTTTTCCCTGCCTATGCTGACGGACGGGCCTTCGCCCATTTTGACCAGGCCGTGCTGCTTGACATTGATGCCGGGGGTGTCGGTGGCATGAGTAACATCAACAGCGATCGCTACGTCGGGTTGAATGTTGGCAACCTGCATCGTAGCGCCATTCAATCCGGTCTCTTCCTGAATGGAACTGCAGGCATAAATTGCGCATTTGGGTTTGGTCTTGGACTGGGATACTATTCTCAATGCTTCGATAACTGCCCAGGTTCCGATTCGATTATCCAGTGCCCTTGCAACAGCGATATTGGCGTTGAGCATCTCAAAGCCATCGACGAATGTGATTGGATCGCCGACAGAGACTTTCCTCTCGGCAGCCTTTTGGTCCTTTGCGCCGATGTCGATGAAAAGATCGTGCATCTTGGGTGCTTTACGTTCCTTGGTCCGCTCTTGAAGGTGGATAGCGGTAGCGCCGACAATGCCGCGAACGACTCCCTTGGCGGTGTGGATATCGACTCGCTTGGTTCTGACCAGGGCGGGGTCGACACCGCCGATTCGTTGGAAGTAGATGAACCCTTTATCGTCGATATGCTTGATCATCAGGCCGATCTCATCAACGTGGCCGTCAAGCATCAGTTTAGGGTCGCCCTTGGGGTTCAGTATTGCTACTGCATTGCCGTAAGCATCCGTTCGAACCTCGTCGGCGTATTTGCGGGCGTATTCACACCATATCTGTTGTGCGGCAGGCTCGTAGCCACTGGGCGAGGGCGTAGAAAGAAGGTTCTTGAGGAACTCCAGGGATTCGCTGCGCATTTGTGCTTCCTTTCACTTTCAGGACTTTTAACAAGCGTAGCTCTACTATCGGCACAACGCAAGCGTGGCGGTAAGACAATACTCGCAAAGAGGAAGTTCATTGCGTAGACTGACGAACTATGGATCATCAGTATCTTCAGAGGCGTTACCTGGTTAGTTTCGAGTCACGTTTATTGCCGCATATCTTTACGGATGTGTTGATAATTGGCTCGGGAATTGCGGGTGTATGCGCCGCACTGGAAGCCGGCAAGTCAGCCAAGATTATCGTCCTGAGTAAGTCCTCCGCGATCGATTCTAATACCTACCACGCCCAGGGCGGCTTGGCAGCAGCGGTCAGTTCGGCTGATTCCGTTGAAGCACACATCTCCGACACACTGGCTGTTGGTTGCGGGATAGGTGATGAGCAAGTTGTCCGAGAAGTAATCGGATCAGCCCCCAGGTATATTGATGAACTTACCAGGTGGGGTGTGCCGTTTGACAGAGAAAATGGCGGCCTGGCCCTTGGGCGGGAAGCAGGCCATTCCGCAGATAGGATTATCCACGCTCACGGTGATGCTACCGGCAAGGCCCTCGTCGATGTCTTACTGGCCAGGGAGAACGAATCGCAAAACATTAAAACCTTCGAGCAATGTTTTGCTATCGATCTGCTTACCGATCCTCCCGAGGGCGGACCCGCAGCCAAGGTAATCGGTGCCCTGACATATCACTCAAGATATGGCCTGCAGATTATCCTGGCCCACCAAACTATTTTAGCCTCAGGTGGAGCGGGCATGCTCTGGCGGGAGACGACCAACCCATCGGTGGCAACCTCAGATGCTATTGCCATGGCCTTTCGGGCTGGGGCCCAGCTGTCGGATCTGGAAATGATGCAGTTTCATCCGACGACCCTTTACGTAGCCGGTGCGACACGGTCGTTGATATCGGAAGCGGTTCGTGGCGAGGGGGCCTATCTTATCGATCGCAAATCCGAGCGATTTATGGATCGGTATCATCCCGATGGCGAGTTGGCACCACGTGATGTTGTCAGCCGGGCCATTCTACAGCAGATGGCTGATACGGATGCTGCCTGTGTGTATCTGGATGTGCGACACATTGGTCCCCAGCGATTCACAGCCAGATTCCCCCAGATTGATAAGCAATGTCGTGACTTCGGGATCGACCCAGCCACGGACCCGATACCAGTCCACCCGGCTGCTCATTATATGATCGGGGGAGCGGCGGTAGATATCGACGGCAGGACAAGCCTTTCAGGCCTGCTGGCTTGCGGTGAGGCTGCATGCACTGGCCTGCACGGGGCGAATCGGCTGGCCTCCAATAGCCTGACAGAAGCATTGGTATTAGGTCAAAGGTGCGGGCAACTTGGGGGGGAGGTGGCCACCCAAAAAAATGGCACGCTCTCAATCAGGCCGATGAACTGGGAAAACCCAATTTCCGAGCGAACAGAGATGGACTTGCCTGACATTCGAAACTCGCTCCGATCGGTAATGTGGCGCAACGTAGGGATCATCCGGCGCGCAGAACGGCTGGTAGAGACACGAGAGATCGTCGGATTTTGGGGCAGATACGTGCTGGATAAAGAGTTCTATGACACAGCCGGCTGGGAAATTCAGAACATGCTGACAAGCTCTTATTTGATCACGGAATCAGCCTTGCGTCGGAGAGAAACAAGGGGCGTGCATTACCGGTCGGATTTCCCCGAAACCGACCCTGCCTGGGCAATCCACCAGGGGCTTAGACGCTCTGACGAGAAACTTATTTTCAGCCAGTAGAGCTTGCGGTCATTGTAATTCAGGGCAGCTTCATTTGTCCTGACAAGCCCGGCAAGTCAACCACATGGGTAGCTGGGAATTTCGTATTCGGATCATAGCTGATAACATCGGTTTGCCCATCTGCTTCAACCATCACTGTTAGATCATCAAGTCGAGTGATCTTCGGTTCACCAGAGCCTGGCTTGATCGGGAAAATGACAGTCAGGAAGTGGAAGTTGCTGGCCTGGGTTTTGTTAGTGAACCAGAAATGGTGGGCAGGGAAGCTGGCGTTCGAATCGGGTTTTTCCAACTCCTTCATGGTGTGTGGGTTTCTATGGAAATCTTCACCCGTTATGGGGTTTACAAGTCCGTCGAACTTCTTGCGATGTTCAAAGTCGAGCTGGCCGGCGTTTGCAATATGCTGGATGATGACTTTGACGTCACCAGCAGGGTAGGTCAATCTGCCGGATTGGTCATCGTAAGTGATATTCCCGTCCTGCTGGACATGCCACAGCCAACTGAATCGAGCGGGCTTGTCGGCATTGGTAGCCAGATCATCCAGAACCACCAGGTACTTGTTTCGCATAAAAAGCACATGCCTGCGGAACCTCTGAAGATATGGCAAGGCCAGCGTTCCGTAGACCTCTTTTTCAAAGCGGATCTTCCACGTGCTCACCCTGGCTGGGGTCTTGGGGTACCAGCCCGTGGCGTCGCCCATCCAGTAGACAAAATCGTCTCCCAGTTTGTAGGCAAATATCCCGCCTCGCAACCCATCTTCGAGAACTTCTTTGCCTGTCGGCGCCTGGCCGATGCCGTCAACAAGAATTGTATTGTGGCCCATGGTATGGAAGGGCTGAGCATCTTCGCCGCCGGGTCCTCCACCGTAGTTAAGCATCTGGCCGTAGGCATAAAGCTGCATCGTATTGTTGTTGTAAAAGACATTTCCATTCTGCCCGATACAGGGCCTGGCCCCAAAGATTATACCCACGCCGTCAGTAAAGGCCTTGGGGTCTATCGGCGGAGATGTATGGCTCATCACCCAACCGGACTGAGGAAATACGAAGTTCCTCTGCGAGCCCGTCGTCGGTTCAGGTTCGTCGCCGAAGATCAATGGAGCTGCGACATGTACCCAAGGCCTCCAGTTATATCCATCATCGGGGTTACCGTTCAGCCAGTGCTGCATCATAACCCCATCGCCGGTCATCATCGCAAGCAGGCGGAACGATTCATGTTTGTGCCATTGATATGAGCCATTCGGGTCGTATCTTCCCCAGGGAGCGCCCTTGAGGCCAACAGGCATTATGGCGTTATAGAAGCTGCCGATATCGTGGTAATGGGGGTTCATGCCCATGGAAAGATCTGGCAGGGCCGACATCAGATATGCGGTCTGGTACATCTGCCACTTGAGATGCGACATGCCGTAGCTTAGCCCCTGATCGGGCTGGCCGTTCTGGGCAGGTCTTTCTCCAACGGCTATCAGGTAGTTTGCGATAATGTGGAAAAACCGTCGAGCGATTTCGCTATCTTCGTAAATTGCAATCGCAGCCGGGAAGGTCGACATTGATCCTTCCCACTGATGGTCGCCGCCGGCGAGGAACTGCGAACCCCGTCGCACAACCTTACCGTTGAACTTTTCGTGTTCAAATGTGGTGTACCACGAACCGCCCCAGCGGAAATCGTTCATCCAGGCATCGATCCGCCATTCGAGGCTCTTGACGATGTCGGTTCGCTGGGCTGGGGTGTATTTGTCGTACAGCCAGGTGTAAGCAAGGGCCAGGTACTCAGTAAATGACGTGCTGTCCTCGCCTGCGTCACCGCCCATGCCTTCCGGGCTTGAACCTCCCCCGCGTGGGAAAGTGGCGATCTTTGCAAAGATATTTACGATGTTGGAGTACTTCGGATCGTCGGTGATAACATACGCCATAGCGGCGTTGGTTAGCCACTTCCCAGCCGTGAAGTACCGCCAGGGCAGCTTGCCTCGCTCATCAGTATCAGGCCAGTTGTTCCAGTATTGAGACTCAACCAGTTTGTCGGCACTGGGGATGATATCTTCGTAGAAAGTTTTATTTGCAATCGGGTCAGTTTCGATTGTTTTGCGAAGCTGGGCGATCTGATCACCCCTGAAAACCATACGCGGGTGCGGCGGCAGGGGCGGATCGCCCAAAAGGGACCGATCCCATTTGGGAGTACCCTTGGCGATATGGAAACTGCGGATGTCTGACCAGACGCCGGGTGCCACTTCGCGGGGCACATCTACCTGCTCGCCGTCCCAACTGGCCATTTGGCACAGGTACCCGACCCGCCAGAAGTAAGTCTTGTTCTCCGGCAGGGGCCCAAGTTCATTGAAAAAGTTAATATCCGTAAGCTGGTCGACTATTGGGTTGCTGAACGTCGGTTCATCGGCGATTTGCAGCTGGAACTTATAGAGAACTCGCATCTGGCCGGTAAGCTTCGTTACATCAGGGATATACGACCAGCGAAAGCGGGGCGGGTTAACACGTGCGGTTTCATCGGCGCCGGGGGCACGATTGACTACCATCGCATAGAGCATGCGATCGGTGATTTTTGTCAGGGATTCAGATCCGATTATCTCGGCATCACCTGCCGGCGCTGGCTGGGGGGGATCACAACTTTTCGGTTCACAGCCAATGAGAGAAAACATCGAGACCAAAGAAACAAGAGTCAAAACCCCAATCACTTTTAATCGCATCGATATTCCTTTCAAGGGCTGTATGTTGACGAGAAGTTTTTCCTGCTGGAAGCCATCCCAAAACCTCAATTTGAACTGCGAGCGAATCTTTTTTCGCCTGGCTGCGTCGCGAAAACTCGACGAATCGTATTGATTCGACATCGTTTCCGCTCCTTGCCAGCTCGAAAAATTCTCTCGCTCTCGCTTGCAAAGCAGTTTTTGGGATGACTTCTAGTTAATTCTGCGGCTCGTGGGCCTGGGTACCCAGCAGGTTCTCGCGGGCCTGGTCGTGAAACTTTTTCGCACGGTCCTGATATTCGCACAGGGCAGTCAGTTCGAACTCGTCCATTATTTCATCTACCGTCAAATCCGGATCAAGCGAAGCAAGTGTGACCCAGTCATTTTCATGGAGCCACTGGGCCTGAATTCGCGGGCCGTACTTGAGCTCGATTTCGCGGAACTTTTTCACATGAAAATCGATTTCAAACAAACGTTTGCCAATTGGCACCATTGCATGAGCCCAAGGCCGGAACAGGCCGGACTTATCCAGGACATTTCCTGAAATGTCATAGATCCGTGATGGGCGTTGTTTGATCGACGAGACGATGAAGAATTCGTTCTGCCAGGAATAGGCCGACATGTGAGTGTGGGCCGGATAGGCCGAGCAGAAGAAGACCATTTTTGCGCCCTTCATGGCCAGGCGGTTCCAGGTCTCGGGCCAGTTGCAGTCGAAGCATATCTGGATGCCGATTTTCCCGAAATCGGTATCAAAAACAGGAGGGTCGGTCTTACCGGGGCAGATGCCTTCATCGACTTCGCCTTCGGTGAGATGAATCTTATCGTATCGGCCCGCCAGCGAGCCCTGCCTGTCCAATAGCACAGCCGACTTATGAGTCAGGCCGTCTACGTTTATCAGCAGCGATGCGATGACGTAGCTGTTATTCTGGGCCGCCCACTTGCCGAGTTTGGCGATAATCTCAGGTGCTCGCTCCGGTGGAGACTGGAATGAAGTCTCAGGCAGAGACACTATGTCAGGTTTACACCCCGAGGCTCGATCCATAAATTCCAGCGACTGGGCCAATAGATGATCCGTACAGTCACGGCGGAGATAGTCCTGTGCGATAGAGACGACACTGACAATTGGATTCTTACTTGCCATAGTACCTTCTCCTGGAGTGGCGGTCCGGTCCGCGATTAAACCGCCTATCTTTCGAAACAATCCACCCACGGAGGGCTGGAAGTGATCGATCAATTAACTCTTTGCGATAAAGGGTGCTACGTGCCGGCCGAGGTGCTTGGCCAGGGCTGCGTAGTGGGCCTTTTCGTCACTTTCCAGGGCTGCGTATATTCGCTTGCCGAACTTTTCGCCATTATCGGCCGTCAGTACCGACCCGAACGTAACATGCAAGGCCTGTCGCGTATCGAACTGATCAATCAGGCCCGGCAGGTCCGCATCGGCGACACTATCTGCGGCGGGGACTTTGGAAATATCGGCTGAGACGTGATAGGTGGCCTTTTCTACCTCATATCCCGCACGGGCGAAATCGAGAATTTCCCTGAACAGGGCCGGGTCAATAACGGCAATCGCCCTGATCGCTTCAAGGTAACTTGTCCCTGCGGTCTTGAGATGGACCAGCCCGCCTGTAATTTCAGCGACGATCGGATAGATGCTGAACTTGTCAGAGCCGGAGTGGATCGACATTTTGTAGGGCCCAAGCGTTCGCATCACCGCTACGTGTTCGGTGAAGCTGGCCTTGAACTGTTCGATATCGCCTATATAGTCAACGCCCTTTTCAAATCGACCGATGAAGCGGGGGGCCATCGATACCCACGTAACGCCCAGTCTCTTCAGCTCAGCTGCGAAGAAGTAGTGCTCTGCCGTGGAGGTGGGGCTTTCGGTCTCATCGACCGAGACTTCCAACTCGAACGGCCCAGTGGCTGCCTGGGTAAGATGGTGATACATCTTGACGGTGTGGGCTATGGCATTGCCGTATTTGACGGCAGCGCGAAGGAACGTCTCCTCATCGAAGGAAATCTTCAATCCACCTTCCAGATCAAAGCTCTTATCGGCGTACAGACCCTTCAGAACGTCTGAGGATGTCTCCAGCGTTGCGAAGTCAATTTGTTCATATTCGGCGGCCAAGGCATCGATATCGAGGCTGTTAGCTGCGTCCGCAACATGGAGCCCTGGGTCGATAGTGAACATGGTAAAACCTGCAGCTACTGTTGCGTCAATATCTTCAATCTTCTGGAGGTGGTCGGCATCCGAGCCGAACCCGCTGCAATAGCCCTCCTGCAAAACACCCCACGTCGCAGCATCCATTACCTCTTCGGGCGTCCGATTCGTTCGGGTCATCTCACGGATCGATTGCTGGGCGAAGATGGGCTTGATTGGAGTGTCCTTGATGGCATGGATATGGCCGGGCGTTGCAAGGCCCAGTCGATCGCCCAGCCCGACGCTGGTTGCAAGGCCCAGGCACTTGGGGCCGGTCCATGAAAGCGTTTTCCTTATGGTCAACGCGTTAGCGTGGTCTGTAGGCCCGACCGTGACGGCCTTGCCGTCAATCTCGCCGACCTTTTCCCCGCTGATCTCGCCATCGCCAAGGCTGCCGATGAGTTTTTGGGTTCCGCGCCGGCCTAGGAAATACGTCACCCCGTCTGCCTCACAAATCGAAGATGGGTAGATATCTAAATTCGTTGCCGCGGTAAGCTTTTCAATCATGTCATGACCTCTTTACTGGATTGCTAGCTTCGAGTCGATAGGGCTTTTGGCCTATGCGTTGTAGGTACTGGCTGTGATATCGCCGCCTGTGCCCGTCCAGTTCGTGTGGAAGAACTCGCCGCGGGGCTTATCTAGCCGTTCGTAGGTATGCGCGCCGAAGTAATCCCGCTGGGCCTGCAACAAGTTCGCCGGCAAACGCTCGGATCGGTACCCGTCGTAGTACGCCAGGGCTGAACTGAACGCCGGAATGGGAACGCCCATCTTAACCGCCTTCTGGATGGTTCTTCTCCAGCCAACCTGTGCCTTGCGGGTTGCGGTCTTGAAGAAGGGGGCAAGCAGCAGGTTAACCAGCTTTTTCTTACGGTCGAAGGCTTCCTTGATGCGTCCCAGGAACTGGCTGCGGATAATGCACCCGCCTCGCCACATAAGTGCGATCTCGCCGTAGTTAAGCTTCCAGTTATATTCCTTCGCCGCCTCGCGCAGAAGCTGATAGCCCTGTGCGTAGGAGCATATCTTCGAGGCATAAAGCGCCTGGCGGAGGTCTTCGACGAACTTGGCCTTGTCGCCCTTGAATGCGATCTTCGGGCCGCGGAGTTTCTTTGAAGCTGCGACGCGTTCGTCCTTAATTGCTGAAAGGCATCGTGCGAAAACGGCCTCGCCGATAAGCGTTAGGGGCTGACCTAGATCCAATGCAGAAATGGCCGTCCACTTGCCCGTTCCCTTCTGCCCGGCAGTGTCGAGAATAACGTCCACCATGGGCTTGCCGGTCTCGTCGTCGGTCTTGGCTAGGATGTCGCGAGTAATCTCTATAAGATAGCTGTCCAGTTCACCTTCGTTCCAGTCGGTGAACACCTGCTGCATCTCGTCGTTGGTCATTCCGATCGACTGCATCAGGTTGTAGGCCTCGCAGATCAGCTGCATATCGCCATACTCGATGCCGTTGTGGACCATCTTGACGAAGTGGCCCGCGCCGTTTTCGCCGACCCAGTCGCAGCAGGGCACCCCATCATCGACCTTGGCCGCTACTGCCTGGAAAATAGGCCTAACGTGAGGCCAGGCCTCGGGGCTGCCGCCGGGCATGATACTGGGCCCGTGGCGTGCACCCTCCTCGCCGCCGGAAACGCCAGTGCCGATATACAGCAGACCCTTGGATTCGACATACTCAGTCCTGCGGATCGTGTCGTGGAAGTTGCTGTTTCCGCCGTCGATGATGATATCGCCTTCGTCGAGGAGGGGGATTACCTTATCGATGAAGGCATCGACGGCCGGGCCTGCCTTGACCAGCAACATCACCCGGCGAGGCCGCTTCAACGCAGCTACGAACTCTTCAATCGAATGAGTGGGGATAACGTTCGTCCCGGCTGCGGTGCCGTTGATAAAGTCATCAACCTTCGAGACCGTACGATTAAAAACCGCGATGGTGAAACCGTGGTCGTTCATATTCAAAACGAGGTTCTGGCCCATCACGGCCAGGCCTATCAGGCCGAGGTCAGCTTTGGCTGGGGAATCCGACATTGAGTGTTGCTCCTTTACTAGTGAAGACAGAGCGTCTCATCGTAGCGGGCAACGGGGAATTTTCAAGCGGAATCAGGGCAACAATCGCCTAAAGGAACGTTGCGGCCAAAAGCTTTGCAGGCAGGTAGCTTCTCGGCGTTCTGTTAGTGTTTGCGACGGGCCAGTATCGAAACTCCGCCCACAGCAAGCAGGGCCAGCGACGCCGGCTCGGGAACGGGCCAGGGCGGCGTTAATGCGACTTCCTCAATACCGACGGTTACCTTACCGGTGAGGTAACCATAGCTGCCATTAGGCATGCAGACCTGCATAACGTTTATCGAAGGTGCAGCCAGGGGACTACCAGTGCCACCCGCTAAAGCAAAGATACCTGTCAAGCTGCCGGCAGATTCGCTGGAACTGACGAGTGTAACGTCAGCAAGCATAAAGTTGAACTGGGTGTCCTGTGACACATCAGCACCGACGAACCCAAAGAAACCATTGCTATCCTGGAAGATCGATGCGTTTCCGGCAGGGTTAATCTGATTCAGGACGTCACCGTTACCTGTGAGGGTTAGCTCGAAACCAGTGATGTTACCGGTATCTGTAGTTATCGACACCTGATAGGTTGTGTAACCAGGAAGATCGACGGTGGGTGTGCCGCCATCATGAGTAAATACGACTGCTGCTTGTGCTGCAGTAGCGATTGCGAGCACTGCAATTATACTTACTATCTTCTTCATTGTTTCCCTCTCTCCCTGGAGATGCAACATCTTCCGATAGACCGGAATATGCTTTATTTCATAGGGAGTACGATAAAATCACCTCTCTTAGATAGCTTGGTATTCTAAGGGCAGTTAGCTTAACTGTCAAGTATTTGCTGGCTAAGGCGCAAAAAGAACGAGCCCGAGCGCGATGCTCGGACCCGTGTTCTAATTTACAGTTTTCGCTTATATAGACGGTGCTATTAGCGTTTGCGACGGATCAGCATGCTGATGCCGCCCATTCCCATCAGAGCCAGCGAAGCGGGCTCGGGAATGGTGAAGTCAGAAAAAATGACTTCAGTAAGACCAACGGTTACCTTACCGCTGAGGACTGCAGTGTTGCCAGTAGGCAAGCAGACATCCAGGACGTTGATTGAAGCTGCTGCCAGGGGGCTACCAGTGCCACCTGCTAAAGCGAAGGTGCCGGCCAAAACGGTGCCGGAGGTTGCTTCGCTGGAACTGACGAGTGTAACGTCATTCAGTACAAAGTTGAACTGGGTGTCCGCTGACTCATCATAATCGACGAACCCAAAGAAACCATTGGCATCTTCGAAGATCGAAGCATTGCCAAGCGGGTTAACCTGACTCGCGGCATCTGCCGTGAGGACAACTTCGAAACCAGTAAGGTCACCGGTATCTGTTGTTAATGTTACCTGATACGTTGTGTAACCCGACATGTCCGGACCACCGCCAACGGTTACTGTCTGTGTGCCGCCATCATGAGTAGCTACCACCGCTGCTTGTGCTGCGGTAGCGATTGCGAGCACTGCAATTATCATTACTACCTTCTTCATTGTTTCCTCCTCTCAGGAACAATCTTATTGAAAAGAAACTAAATTTCCTCGGCTTTATAAAAGCCAAATCAATTGAACTATTAACTATTAGCTGCGTTTCCGCAGTAGACCAAGACCGGCCAGGGCAAACAGTGCCATGGTTGCGGGCTCGGGTACGGACCCACCAGTCGTGTCAGAACCGTAGTTCGTGGCAAGAATGGTAAGGTCGGAAAGGGTTACTGAGAAATCCCAGTTGAAATCGCCATCCGCCCAAGGGCGGTTACCAGGTTGGCCGTAATTAGTGGCCAGGGTGGTAAGGTCGGCCAAACCCACAATGCCGTCGCGGTTGGAATCCCCACCGACGATGGCCGGATCATTATTGGGATTCTGTTCATCACCGGCCCAGATATTATCTATCATGGGTGCATCCGGGTAGGTCTGCCTGCTGAAGACACCAATCGTATCGAACTTGGTGTATTGGGCGTCAGAACCCCAAGATATGACATCATTGGCTTCCCTATACAAAACGCCATCAATGTAGATGCTCAGAATCGCTTGTGCCCAGTCAAACTTGGCTTCGATTCTGTGGGCAGCCCAGAGGTCATTGGTTGCAGGATCAATGCCGCCAACGATGGTGGCCTGGTCTCGCGAGGAACTGAAGTTAAACACGCCTGTAGCGCCTGGCGCAGCCGGTGACGCTGCCCAGTCAAAGTCGTTTTGTGTCCAGCCATCGAAACCCTTGACAACACCGGCCATAACGTCGATGACAGTCGAAGAACCGGTGTCATAGCGAGCGGTGTCAACAAATATGGCAATGCCTTTGCCTGTAGCCGAATCGGCCCAGAAAGCACCGCTCATCTTCCAGCTTGCGCCAGAGGGCACAGGTGCATAACCACCCTGGTGACGGGCGTCGACACTAAACCACTGAACCTGGTCAGAACCAGAACCAGTGATGTTGCCGGCAGGACCGCCGGTCACGGACTTGCTGGGACCGGACATGATCAGGCCACCGACACTATCTTCAACACGCGCGGTTTTGCCGAAGCCTCCACCTAACCATTCAGTAACTGTAATGGTGGAGGTAGAATCGGCAACCCAACCAGCTGTTCCAGATTCAAAATCTTCATAAACGTACTCAGCTGCGGTAGCTGCTGAGACGACGCCTAGTACGCACAAGGCGATTGTTGCAAATGTTGCGGTCTTAGTCATAGAGACCTCCTCTCCTTGGAAATGTACAACCTTCCGCTTGGCTCGGATATGCTTTCACCCCAAGCACAAGGGTACGAAAACTGCTGCTCTGCGACAAGAGATATACTAAGGGCAGTTGGCTGAACTGTCAAGGTCAAAACTGATGAAATCAGCTATTGAAACGAAGAAATTTTACAAGAGGGTAAATATCTACTTTTCGCCCCAAATTGTAGGCTGATCCGGCGGTTTGAGCGCGCTTTTATGCAAAATTTCTCGCAGCCAGCCAGGAGTTTAATGAACCAGGTTTGGGCGGCTGAAAACCATGTAAAGGCCGTTAGGTTACGCCTGCCCGTAACATCTTGTAGGGTCGGCAACTTCCTTGCCCTGAGCTTGTCGAAGGGGTTGCCGACGGAACAAAATGGCCGGGTGCCATGCTTCCGCTCGCGGAAGCATGCTTGCTTATCAGGCTGTGACGCGAAAAAGACATGCTTCTGTACCAGAAGCATGGCACCCAGAAGTTAAAATCGGGTTCAGATCAGCTGAAGGCCCCTAAAGGGGGAGGATCCCCACCATTGTGGGGCAATCGGGCCGGTTTGGACGGGTATTGGCAGTTTTTAGGCCCTTTTGGCCCGTCGCCGATTTGGCGCATAAAAAAACGAGGCTGAGCGACGAATCGCCCAGCCTCGGGAACTAACTATATTCAATTATCTAACTGATTATCGAAACGCGACTTAGCGTTTGCGACGGATCAGCATTCCCAGGCCGCCCATGCCGAGTAAGGCCAGTGAGGCGGGTTCGGGGATGTCAACGACGATGTTGTCCAAAGCCGTCAGCTTTTTGTGGGTCTTGATGGAAACTGCACTGATGCCACCAGAGACACCGGACAGATCGACTGAGCCGACAACGTATCTGGTGCCATTCTCCCAGCCTAGAACCAAGCCGGTATCGATGTTCAGAACGTACCGCATCGCATTAACGTCAGTGATAACAAGATCGTTATCTATATAACTTGAATTTGATTTGGTATCACCGAAATCGGTGGTTAAGCCAGTACCAAAGCCCAGATAGGTGTCACCAATGTACAGGTCAAGAACCGCACCATTACCGGTGGAATCGGTCAAGGCCATGGCTAGGTTTCCCCAAGCGGCAGAGGCGGTCAAATCAAAGTCAAGGATTACGGAACCACTGGTAACGGCGGCGAAAGTTGCCGTCATGACGCTATTGGTCGCGCCATCATAATCCTGCAGTGCACCACCAACGATGACCTGGCTGGCGTCAACGCTCGACCAAGCGCTCAAATCGCCTGAGAAATCTTCGGTGAACAGTGCGGCGTTTGCGCCTGCAGCAAGACCGAGAACTACTAAAAGTGTTACTAGATGCTTCATTCTACTACCTCCTACAGAAGTGTTTGTTTCCCCTCATCGACAGCGGCTCAGCCGTCGAAAAGGCTCTTTGTTTGTTAATAGAAAACGTAACTGCACAATTGTGTCGCAAAGGCAGCGTCCTCTACCGCCCATGAGGATACGTCAACATGGCCTGTGCGTCAAGAGGAAATAACAGAGATTTTTTTTGATTTTGGCTGGGCTGGTAATCTGGGGTTTAAATGGGGTTTATATAAAGGGTTGTTTTTGGGGTATCGGGCGGGCTGATTGGCAGGTAATAAAAAGAGGCTGAGCGAAGAATCGCCCAGCCTCGGGAGCTAATTACATTTAATTATCGTAACTGTTTTGTATGAAGTATTTACTTAGCGACGACGACGGATCAGCATTCCCAGGCCGCCCATGGAGAGTAAGGCCATCGATGCGGGTTCGGGAATGTCAACGACGACGTTGTCAAGGGCAGAGATCTTTTTCTTGGCCGTGAATGCAACGGTGTTGATGGCGCCAACGCCGGTCAGGTCGACCGTGCCGTTGTTCTTCAGAACGCTGTCCATGTAACCAGACCATGCACCGGTGTCGAGGTTCAGCTCGTACTTTATGGCTACGGAGGTCAAGTCTACCCTGCCTGCCCCGTCGACCTTGTCGACGCCAACTCCGGTATTACCGTAGTTTGAGGTCGTTCCGGCACCGATTTCATGGTAGTCGGTGCCTACATAACCGGCCAGAAAAACACCTTTACCGGTGCTGTCTGTCAGGGCAGCGTTGAACGGACGCCAGTTGCCGTTGACTGTGACATCGAACGTCAGGATCAGCGGGCCCGAAGATACACCAGTGAAGGACTTCGAGATCGTGGCCACGCTCGTATCATCGGTGAGTTTAACGGCAACGCCGGTTCCGGCGGCCCAGCCTGTGCCGGTTCGGACGGTCCAGTCGGAAATGTTGTTGTCATTGAAGTTATCGGTCAACAGTGCGGCGTTTGCGGTTGTAGCGATACCGAGGACTACTAAAAGTGTTACTAGATGCTTCATTTCTATCTCCTCCCAAGAAGTGCGAGCGTTACCTTTTTGATAGCGATTGGGCCATCGGAAAGGTTTTTACTGGTGATATAGAAAGCGCAATTGGGCAACTGAGCATGTTTGCCGTAAAGGCAGCGCCTTCTACCAACAATATTGTGAGCTGTGAATTCTATTTGCGTCTGCGACGACAAACCAGGCCAGCCCCAGCCAGCAACATCGTTACTGTAAGCGGTTCCGGAATTGTCAACGAGCCGTTAGTCAATTCGGCATAAACACCGGCAAAATTGGTGGGCCCTTCCTGGTTACTGGTCAACCTCAATTCAAACTCACCTGTGGATAAGCCAGTGGTATCCAGCGTAATGGTCGCCAGCAACCCGCTGGTGATTATAAAGCCGGGGCCGTAACCTATGTCCAGGTTTGCACTGGTCGTCGTACCAACGTAAGCCCAATGCGGTTCAAATATGAAACCGGGAAAGATCCCGTCGTTACTGGCAGCGAAAATGGTGCCGGTCAGGATGTCAATATCCTGGATCACAGGCCCCGATATACCGTCGCCGATCTGGAGGTTAAACTCCAAGCCCTGAACCAACGTATCTCCGGAGACGTAAACCTGTATCTCTTGATCAGCCTGGTTAGGCAGAAGATAATGCGAGCCGGCATTGATCGTTGGAACACTTGCCAGCGCAACGCTAGCGACAGAAAGACAAACAACAATAGAACTGAGCGAGATTTTGAGCACGTGCTTCCTCCTTCACGTATTACTTAGACTGAGCGAATGTTTAAGCGAACACCTATAACTTACTACATGAGAAATGAGCGTTCCTCACCGGCATCATCATACCAGAGACTCCAAATTACGCAAGGGGTATTTTTTGCATTCTAGCAATTAAACTCACCCCAAGCTCTGACAACCAGGCAACCCGCTCCAAAAAAATACATATTGTATGTGAGGCGCCTCCCAAGGCCATGGGCGATTGATTTGCCTGGCCCCGTTTTTTTGTTGGCAAGGGTGCCGGGATTCTTGGCTCGATCAATTATAATGCAAAGTTATTGAATTTTTGGGTTCACATTATGGGCCAGTTCGGGTTATAATACTCACAGGACAACCAGCAGGGTGTTTGGAAGTTATCCAGGCGCCTTCAGTTTTGTCCTCGATGGAAGTTTAAAAGAAGAAACTTTGGAGCATAAGAATTTAAGTCGTACACGTCTTTTTTGGACACAAGTTGAGGAGAGGGTTTAATTATGGCTAAGCAACTGTGTAGCATTATTGTTGTGCTTGTTTTCGCATCCGTAGCTTTTGCAACTCCGGATATCGATGCGGCAGCAAACCCGCTTGATTACATCATTGGCATGAACATGAGTGGTCAGGACGTTTATGTATTTGCCACCGGCGGTGACGCAGTTCAGGGAATGGAGTTAAATATTACGGTCGGCGGTGGAGCGTCCGGTCCGACGATCGACTTTGCTGACGTCCCTACCGGCGGCCCTACCGACGGCGGTGTTGATGTCATTACCGGCACGATTTTTGACGGAAACAACGGCGGTGGTTTTGACGGTTACGTTAACTCCTACGATGCTTACAAGGGTGTGGTGACGGATACCGGGACGGTCTCTGCCAATGGCCTGGTTGCTACTATTGCTTTAGACGCCACTGGTTTTAACAGTTACGGCACATATGCTTTTTCGCTGACCAACGCCGAAGGCGATACGAACTTCGCAGGCATTTCGGCCAATCTTACTGACGGCCAATATATAGTAACCATTCAGGGCGACGCCAATGGTGATGGGCATGTAACGTTGGCTGATCTGACAATCCTGGCAACATTCTACGGTATTACACCACAAGGGAATCAGTGGAGGCACGGCGACTTCAATGACGACAAAGTTGTGTCGTTGGCTGACCTGACCATCCTGGCGACCAACTATGGCAACAGCGCCCCCGGCGCTCCCGTACCCGAGCCGGTATCGCTGAGCCTTTTGGCCATCGGCGGGTTCGCACTGCTGAGGCGCAAACGCTAATAAAATTAAAATTCCCTCACTGGGAAACTTCCAACGATACAGAGCTCGGACATGATAGTCTGGGCTCTTTTTTTGGTTGCGGTTCAGGGATGAGTTGGCAGTGAGTTTTTTTTCGGCTGAGGCGGGTCAGTTGCGAATTGGCACTTGCAAGGAAGTATGTATTTAGCGAAGCTTAGGCTCGCAATCCAACACCAGGCCCGGTGGCGGAATTGGCAGACGCAGGGGACTTAAAATCCCCTGTCCGAAAGGGCGTGCGGGTTCGAGTCCCGCCCGGGCCAATTATGGATTGAAATTTTCAAGAACAGGGGCACTTGTTTGTTGCAGGCAAGTGTGGCGTTGAAGACAAATCTCTCGTAATCGATCCAAATCGATGCTATCTTCCCGTATGACTGTTCCAGTTGGTTTAATCAAATTTCAGAGGATATCAGTCAATGACAAGAGTCAATGGTTATCTCTTGCTGGTAATTGCCGCAGCTTCAATATTAATGGTTCAGTCTGGTGGTGTTGCTAATAATGAGTCGGACTCGGCCCAGAAGAAAGTGTCCGGTTCTCAGTCACCGCCTTTTGCGAATCCCGCCGGGCTGGATTTTCGTGAAGTTGTCGCCAAGGCCAAGGAAAAAGTCTTCCCCGCAGTGGTCTTTATCAAGGGTTTGCAGGAGACACATAAAACGGGCAAAAAGCACACGGTCGAAATCTCCGGCAGCGGTGTAGTAATCTCCAAGCAGGGCGAGATAGTCACCAACTGGCATGTTGTTGATAAAACCGTGGAACTCCGCTGTTTGCTTTACGATGGCACTTCGGCCGAGGCTGAAGTGATAGGCACGGATAAGGATACCGATCTTGCGCTGATCCGGCTGAAAGATTTCGACGAAAGCAAATTGGTCTGCGGAGAGTTGGCTGACTCGTCGCTACTGTCGGAGGGTGACTTTGTAATGGCCATGGGTGCTCCCTGGGGACTGAATCGTTCCGTTTCGATTGGGATTATCTCCTGCGCCAGCCGTTTCCTGCCCGATAGCAGCGAATACAGTCTCTGGCTACAAACCGATGCCGCAATTTCTCCTGGTAACTCAGGCGGTCCGTTGGTGGACACCGAAGGACGAATAGTTGGTATTAATACGTTGGGCATCTTCATCGGAGGCGATATGGGTTTCGCCGTTCCGTCGAATACCGTAGCCTTCGTCATCGAACAGCTTCGCGCGCATGGAAAGGTTGACTGGTCCTGGACTGGCCTGCAGCTTCAGCCATTGAAAGATTTCAATCGAGACATTTATTTCGACGGCGATCGAGGGGTGATTGTCGCTCAGACTGATCCGGCAAGCCCTGCCCGCCAGGCCGGGTTTCATTCGCGTGACCGGATCGTTAGCGTTAACTTGCAACCGGTTACGGGGATGAGAGCTGAGGATATACCAGCCATTAGGCATCTCTTCGGGTCATTACCCAAAAACGTCCCAGCCAGATTCGAACTGCTGCGCAACGGCAAGCAGATGTTCCTGGACGTTACTCCGCGGCAGAAGGGGGATGTCGAAGGCAAAGAATTTGATTGTCCTCGATGGGATATGACGGTTAAGACGATCAACCAGTTCGACAATCCGGGACTATTCTATTATCGCAAGGAAGGCGTCTTTGTCTTCGGAATTAAGTATCCCGGCAATGCTTCGTCGTCGGGCCTGCAGGAAAGCGATATCCTGCTTGAAATTGATTCCCAGGGGATCAAGACGCTAGACGACCTCAAAAAAATATATGAACAAGCGATAGCGAACATCGATCAGGATAATCGCGTTCTCGTAGCCGTCTTGCGCAATGGCCTGATGAGGCAGGTTGTGCTCGAGTTCTCCAGAGATTACGAGAAAGAATAAACGGATAGGGAGATCTAAATGACTTTGCGAATTTTAACCGCAGCCTTGGTTGTTTTTTGTATCGCTGCTTTAGTTTGTATCGCTGCTTTAGTTTGGGTCGAAAAAGCTGAAGATGATGTCACTGTCGAACAGCAGCTTGCCCTGGCTGGCTTGGCTGCGGAATCAACAGCACAAGTTGAGTTTACTCTCAAATACGACGAGGGTGATCCGCCACGCTCTGCGAGCAGATCGGAACATTTGTTGGCAGGTTTTATCCGCCAAGAGCGTCCGCTTATCCTTCATGGATATGCCCTGTCGGAAACCGAGGTCATCGTAGGCGACCCTATGATATATCCCAAGTCCGTCGAGTCGATTCATGTTCGTGACGGCGATAAAACGATACTTGCCGAAATATCCTCTTATGTCATCGGGGCCAAGCAGATCATCCTGAAACTTTCCGAACCACTTACCAGTGTAAAGCCGGTTCAATTCGATTCCTCTCTTGAGGGGCCGTATTTGGTAATAGGCACTTCTTGGAAAAATGGTGAGTGGATATATCGGATCAAGGAGTTCTCTCAAAGGCCAGTTCTTACAACCAGCGGAAAGAAATACCTCCGAGCCGAGACTGGCCTGGTGGTTGATTATCAAGGCAGGCCAGTTGGTTACTCCCCCGGAAATGTGCTGGCAACAGATGATTCATGGAAAGGCACGCCGTTAGATTGGCCCGTCATTTCAGCTCAGCAGATGGCCAGCCTGACTGAAACGACTGCAGAAATCGTAAGTAAAGGCGTTCTGCGCGTGAGGCTGAGTTTCCGTAGCCCTAAAAAAACAAGTGCCCGCTTCAGGCCAGAAGAAGAGACCGAGACGGAGAAAGATGCCCTGGCCCTGCTTGTCGATGACCAGACTTTGTTGGTGATGGTGGGGATGAATCCAAAGCAGACGGCCAGGCTGGTCAGAATTGAAGTATATCTCCCGGACGGAGATTCTGTAGAAGCTGAGTTTGCCCATACACTCAAGGACTTTGGGGCATTTGTAGCCAAGGTCGATATACCTCTGGAAGGGGCCCTACAGTCATCCCAGGGTCCGATTTCCCAGCATCTGGATAAGGTTTTGATCTCTGCGCAATTGACAGTAGTAGGCCAGGAGTACACAAAACGATATCTTCATAGTCGTGTAACATCTGTTAGCCAGGGGTGGAAATCCCGCTTGTATCCCAAAGCCAATGTCCTCGATGGCGATTGCCTGTTGTTTACCGAAGATGGACAGCTGGTGGCCCTGCCGACAAGCCGGCGACTCCCAGGATATTCTGGGCAGTCTTCATATTCCGGGTACACTGGCAGGTCGAGGATGGCCCGATGGGACAGTGAAAGGGCGAGATTAACTCCATCTGGATATCTTTGGGAATTGCTGGACGATATCGCCAGTCACGCTGACGCCAGTAACGTTCCCCTTGCCGAGGAAGATGAAAATCGCCTGGCTTGGCTGGGAGTTGAACTCCAACCGTTGGATGAGGAACTGGCCCGAGCAAATAATGTTTCCGACCAGACCGATGGCGGAAGCACGGGGGCTATGGTCTCATTTGTCTATTTGGGATCACCAGCAGCCGAGGCAGGGGTCCAAGTGGGGGACATTTTCCTTCGGCTTCATGTAGCCGATGTGCCCAAACCCATCGCGATTGAGGTCGATAACGGGAACGCGTTCCAAGGCGGAGCTTTTCCTTGGGATCGGCTTGACGAGGTTCCCGAGCAGTATTTCGATAGGATTCCCAAGCCCTGGCCCGATGCTGAGAACAAGTTCTCCCGGATGCTGACTGATCTTGGTTTCGGTAAAAGCCTAAGTGCGGAATTTTCCAGGGACGGCGAAATTCTTATCAAAGACTTTGCCGTCACCCAAGGCCCGTCACACTTTAACTCCGCACCAAAATTCAAATCAAAGCAGTTGGGTCTGACCGTTCGCGATATGACGTACGAAGTAAGACGGTACTTCCAGAAAACCCTCGATGCCCCGGGTGTTATAATTTCCAAAATCGAACCCGGCTCGAAGGCCTCTGTTGCCGGTCTCAAACCGTACGAGATTATCACTCACGTTAATGATCAGCCGGTCAAGACAGCTGAAGACTTCGGCAAGCTTATTGAAGCAAGCCCCGAGCTTCGATTTGAAATTAAACGAATGAATCGTGGCAGATTGGTCAAGGTCAAGCAGTCTGTCGAGACAGAGACAGAGGCTGAGACAGAGACAGAGGCCGAGGCTTCCACTGCCAAGCGGGCAGCAGTTGTCAATGGCGATTAGAAGCCATGTTTCCCCGGAAAATGTATTGTTATTATCGGTCGTTGTGTCTGTTGACATTTTCGTTATGGGGCAATAGGATGCTAAAAGGTAAAAGTTATACCAATTTTCGATCTAGAAAGGATTCTTTCGATGGCTTCCGATCAGGTTCTTGAGTTCACCGATGCTAATTTCGCCCAAGAGGTGATCAATTCAGATGTTGCAGTCCTTGTCGATTTCTGGGCCGAGTGGTGCATGCCATGTAAGATGCTGGCGCCAACCGTCGAGGAACTCGCGCGGGACTATTCCGGCAAGCTCAAAGTTGGCAAAGTCGACACTGACTCCAACCGCGAAATTTCATTGGCTCACGGTATCAGTGCTATCCCTACGCTTATTCTTTTTAAGGATGGCAAGGTCGTCAAACGTCTGGTTGGGATGCAGCAGAAGGCTGACCTGGTAGAGAATATTGACGAAATTCTCTAGAAGTCGTCCCAAAACATGCTTTGCAGTCCAAATCGAGGTTTTGGGATGGCTTCTAATCCTTGCTTACCATTTGAGCTTCAGGTGGCAGGTTATCTGTCCCCGACAAGCGTAGGATTGGATCATGTTGCTGCTTTCACGCCAGGAAGTTCGCCAGCTCGACCAGTTCGCCATTGATACTGTTGGTATCAGTGGCGCGGTCCTTATGGAAAATGCCGGCAGGGCCATTACCGACGAGATATCCCGACACTTATCAGGCCTAGATGGTAAAAGCGTGGGTATCGTAGCCGGGCACGGCAACAACGGTGGGGACGGATTTGTAGTAGCTCGCCACATAATTATCAGGGGCGGTAAAGCTACAGTTTTTCTCGTAGCCCCAGAACAAAAAATAGCCGGCGATGCCGCTACCAACCTAGCCGTTTTTCGCGCCCTGGGTGGTATTATTTGCGATGCAACCGGTGATCGGCTCAAGTGCCTGGGCGAAGCGTTATCTTCATTCGATCTACTTGTAGACGCCATTGGCGGGACGGGCATAACAGGCCCCCTTCGCGGAGACCTCGCCGGGGCTGTTCGCCGGATCAACTCAGCGGCCAAGCCAATCGTAGCTATAGATATTCCGACCGGCCTGGATTGCGATACGGGCCAGGCGACCGACCCGACCGTCCAGGCGGCGATGACCGTTACAATGGTTGCCCGAAAGCTTGGCTTCGATCAGCCGGGAGCATCAGACTTTACCGGCGAGGTTCGTGTTGTCGATGTCGGCGTGCCTGTAGAGACGGTCATTTCACTCCAAGCGGGCCGGCAATAGTTGGTTGATTGGCGAAAATTCCCACCTAATGCTTGCAGCGGGGCGGTTTCTGGGCGAAAAAGGGATACTTAACGTACATGGCGGGTTTGTTTTCCCCGCACGAAACATAACAGGAGTGACCGATGGGCGATGCGAAGTTAAAAGTTGTAGTTACTGATCTGGGTTATGAAAGTTACGAACCGGAGCGCGGGGAAATCGAGGCTATAGGAGCTGAGCTTGTCCTGGCTGAGTGTTCGAATGAACAGGAAGTGGCCGAGGCTTGCAGGGAAGCCGACGGTGTAATAACCCGTCTGGCTCCAGTTGGCCCCGAGGCTATCAACGCTATGACCAAATGCCGCATCATCGCTCGTTATGGCGTGGGGGTAGATAACGTAGATATCCCCGCAGCTACAGCCAAGGGTATTGTGGTCGCCAATGTGCGCGATTACTGCGATGAGGACGTTTCAGATCAGGCTTTGGCGCTTATGATGGCCTGCGTTCGCAAGATCAGTATCCGTGACCGGCAGGTCCGCGCGGGTCAGTGGGATATCGGCTCAGCCGACCCGATCTGGCGAGTTGCTGGTAAGACACTTGGACTGGTTGGTTTTGGGGTTATCTCTCGTACGCTGCATCGCAAGGTCTCCGGTTTCAACCTCGCTGAAGTGTTGGTTTACGATCCATTCGTTTCTGATGAAGTTGTAGCCAAGGCTGGGGCGCGTAAAGTCGAGCTGAATGAGCTGATGGAAAAATCGGATTACATCTCCATCCACGCGCCGCTGACGGATGAGACTCGTCACATGATCGGCGCCGCCCAGTTGGCCCTGGCCAAGAAGACAGCCATCATTGTCAACACTTCTCGCGGCCCGTTGATCGATCCGGATGCACTTTTCGATGCTCTTACTACCGGTAAGATCAACTCTGCCGGCCTGGATGTACACGAGCCGGAACCGCCCGAGGCCAACAGCCGTTGGTTTGGTGTGGATAACGTCATTTTGACCGACCATACCGGATGGTACTCTGAGGAATCGCAGTTAACCCTTCAGACATCCGCCGCCAAGAATGTTGCACTGGTTCTTTCGGGTAATAAACCGCTGTTCTGCGTGAACCCGGAAGTGCTAGAGTAACTTAAGATGCCGGGTTATCTCCGGCGGGTCAAATACAACAGGCTAATTTAAGCTGAGTAATAAAAAACGCAGTCGGACTTTTTGAATAAGCCCGGCTGCGTTTAATATTCGCTAACGTTTGGACGATGTCACCGCGAACTTGAAGCTATTTTTTCTCATCTAACGGGCCTACACCGCTGTAGACGTCGAATCCGCCGTCAACTTTCAGGGTTATCCCCTGGAGGAAACTGCCCGCCGGGCTGAGCAATAGCATAATCGGGCCTACCAGCTCATTGGGAACGCCGAATCGGCCGAGGGGGGTTTTGGCGATGATCGAATTGCCTCGTTTGGTCAGTGTCGTATCATCGGATTCGAACAGCAGGTGATGGTTCTGCGTCGTGTCCAAAAAGCCGGGTGCTATTTCGTTGACTCGAATGTCGGCTTCGTGAAAATCGACCTTTACCTGCACTGCCAGCCATTGTGTAAAGTTGGTCACCGCAGCCTTGGCGTTTGAATAGCCCGGCACGTTGGTCAGCGGGGCCATTGCCGACATTGACGAGGTGTTAACTACAGCGCCCTTGCCCTGGGTTGCGAAGTATTTGCAGAATACCTGCGTCGGCAGGAACGTGCCCTTGTAGTTAAGCTCGAAAACCTTATCCAGTTCGCTAAGGTCCAGGTCGGTGAATCGGCCGTCGGGGGGAACACAGGCGCCCTTACGGTTGCCGCCGGCACCGTTAATAAGTGCATCGCACTTGCCGAACTTGGCTACTATCTCATCGAGTGCTGCCTGCATGGAGTCGGCATCGAGAACGCTGCACGCAATTCCGATAGCCTCGCCGCCAGCGGCGGTAATCTCGTCGGCCAGTTCGTTGACTTTATCGCCCATGATGTCCAGCAGGGCAACTTTCGCCCCGTTGGTTGCCAGTGCTTTGGCAACAGCGGCGAAGATAATCCCGCCGGCACCGGTTATTGCGACCACCTGGCCGTCTACGCTGAAAAGATCGTTAACTTTAGTTGACATAATGTAGCCTTTCTATCTGTTCGCCCGAGAGGCTAAACGCCTTCGATTGCCTTTTTGAATCCGACGGTGAAGGTCTCCAGTGCTTCTTTGATCGTATCGAGATCGCCGGGTGCCTTGCGGTCGACCACCAGTTGAAGCGGAGCGGACATTCCCAGCACGGGTTTATAGCCGCGAGAGCTGATAGCCTTGATATATTTCGGTGCGGTTTCGAAGTTGACGGCGCCGGTCGGCATTACGATTCTGCCGGTGTGTCTTTGGCGGACGTAGGGGGCCAGCAGATCTGATATGCCCTGAGGGCCGATGATGCGGGCAGGGAAGATCTTGATCGCGTCGGGGATCAGATCGTCAGGCCGCTCGAGAAAGTAGTTCAGTTCCGTCGGTGTAAAGACTCCCGGTGCGGTAAAGACGTCGGCCTCATGCGCGATGCGGATGAAGTCGCAGCCATTCCCGTGACCGCCCATTACATTGCCCGGAGCGACGATAATATCGAAGCCCATTTCAATAGCGGCGTCCAGTTCAGTCGGGTTGATGACGCTACCGATACCGAGCAGGAAGGGTTTTTCTTCCGGGCATTCCCCGCGAAACTTGACCAGTTCGCTCATTGCTTCACGGACGATGCCTTCGTCGATCCTGAAGGTTACCTCAGCGACGTAGCCGGCTTGGTAGACAGCTTTCATCGTCGTTACCATGTCCTGGGGACAGGTGATGTGAGATTTATTCATTACCACCACAACGCCGCTGTCGCGCATAGCCTTGTCGGCTCGTTTCCTGTCGCGTTTATAATCAGCCATTTTTTCTCCTGTATCTATTCGAATGCTGCCTACCGCATGGCGCTTACGCCGCCGCCGCTGATGGCACGCTTAACTTCCTTCAGTACGTCGGACTGGGTAACCATCGTGGTATCGCCTGGTGTGGATTGAACGCAAATGCCGTGGGCGGCGCCCCATTGGACTGCATCGGCGACGGATTGCCCCTGCATCAACGCAGCTGCGACTCCGGAGGCGAAGCTGTCCCCGCCACCTGTGCGGTCGGCGATTTCGATATTCTCGCGGGTCACTGCAAGGTGCAGTTTATCTTCGGCTACGTCATAAAGAACGGCCGCCCAGTTGATCAGGTCAGCCGACAGTGCCGCCCGCAACTGTGTGCCTATGAGTTTCAGGTTCGGGTACTTCTTGGCTACGCGGCGCAGCATAGCCGAGTAGGCCTCCAGCCAGACCTCGAACGGTTCGTCCTTCGAGACCTTCTCGCATTCTTCGCCTAGTGCATCGCCAAAGTCGCTCTGGTTGCCGACGAGGAAGTCGGTCAGGCCGACGATCTTTTGATTTTGTGTGCGAGCGCGGTCCTTGTCAGGCTCGACCTTGGATCGATAGTTCAGGTCGAACGAGCGGAACGTGCCAGCCTTGCCTGCCGCCTCCATCGCCTCGATAGCGACAGCGCCGGATGTCGGGCTGATAAGCGTATAGATCCCGCCAGTGTGGAACCAGCGAACTCCCTGGCCGAACAGGCCGGCCCAGTCGATATCGCCGGTCTTGAGCTCGCGGATGGGTGTGTGGGCCCGGTAGTATTCGGTCACGGATGGCAGAATGCCCTTGCCTGCCCAGGTGAAGTTAATGCCGTTATGCAGCGTGCCCTTGGCATCAGTGGAAAAATCGCCCTTACCGTCGGTGGAGAACCAGACGATGTGGGTCGTATCCACGCCGGCCTCGCGGAGTTGGTTTTCGATGTTCCTGCCGATGCCGTCGTCAACCAATGCAGTTACCACAGCCGTGCGCATAGAGAAGCAGTAGCTCAGGCCTTCGGCGACGTTGGTTTCCCCGCCGCCGTGCCAGATTCGTCCGGCCCGGGCCTTGGCAGTTGGGACATCGCCAGGATCGATTCGCATCATTATTTCGCCCAGCGAAACTTCGTCGTAGCGGCAATCAGCCGCTGATTTAAGATTCATCTCAGCCACCTTATTTCTCCTGTGGGTTTGGAGTTTTTTTTTAAGTAGTAGCGGTAATCACCCGCCGGTTGGCAGGCTAATACAGACAGCCGGGGATTCTATCACGATAGTAAGAGACGGTCAATGCGGTGATTCGGGCTAGGTGTGGACGCCGGCAGCAGGCGAGTATAAAATCGGCCGACGGTGATCAGGCCCAACCATTCGACTGGAGAAATCAGATGGCAGCGAAACTGAAGTGGGATTGTTCGGCGGTTATTCACATCGACGGCGACACGATTATGGCCGAGGACGCTCTCGGCAAGGTGATTGCCCAAGGCCAGGCCGGCCAGGCCGACGCCGACGTGGTCCAGGCGGCGATCGACTACGTGCATCCGGGCGGGCAGGTCAAGCTCACGTGCGGTGAGTACCGCTTCGACAAACCGGTCGTGATCTACAACAGCTCGACGCTCTGCGGCGAGGGGCGCGGCACGGTGATCGTCCCGCCGGCGGACGACTATGCCTTTAAGGTGATGACGACGGAGAAGACCGAGACCTATCGGCCGTTCCACGGCAATCCCGGGCCGCTGTACGCGGTGATCGTCAGGGATTTGACGATCGACGGTGAATCCAGTGGCTCGAAGGGTAAGGGCATCTACATGAGAATGTTCTGGAGTTCCTCCTTTGAGAATCTTTGGATCCAGAATACGGGCAATGCGCTGTACCTGCATCAGGTGCTCGAAAGCGACTTTTCAAACATCTACCTGATCGCCAACGGCGACGCCGAGGCCGCCGAAGCCAGCGTGATCATGACGGCCGGGGGCAACAACATACATTTCCGCGGCCTGTACATGATTTACCCGAACTACATCGGCATGGAGCTGATAGGCACGCCCGAAGGGGTGCCCCGACTGGTGTTCATCACGCAGTCCATGTTCCACGGCTGGCTGAGGACACCGGAGAAAGTCGATCTCGAGCTCGGTAGACTTAAGAAAGATTGGCATGGAACCGAGCCAACCGTGGCAGCGCCGTACGATGTGATTCGAATCAGAGATCTGGACGCCCACCGGCTAGGCATGTTGGCCGATGTGGTCATCCGCGACAGCCGTATCACCGTGGCCGGCCCGGGCCATGCATCGGTGAATGTAATCAACAGCCCCGTGACAATCGCCAACTGTGTGGTCACCGCCACCGAGGGCGAGTGCGTGATTCGCGCCTCCGACAAGGCCCGCGTGATGGTCACCGGCAATACATTCCACTGCGGAAAAGAGATCGGCTGCAAGTACGCCCTGGAGGTCAATGACGCCCAGGCGATCTTCAAGGACAATATTCTCAACGGCAATAACCTCAACGTCCACCTGGCCGCAGCACACAACACGGTCATCGCCAACAACCATTTCACCACCGAACATGACAAACCAACGGTCTGGATTGGTGACGACGGCAAGATGGGCTCGCGTAATATAGAGGTCAGCGGAAATATCTTCACCGAAAAGCGGGCGAAGACTGCGATCGAGGTGAGCCCGTTATCGACCCACAACATTCAGGTTCACAACAATATCTGCGATGGTGAGTATACAGAACCCGCCGTGAGTTAGAGCATTTTCAACTTCTTTATAGCGTTTGAGCTGGCGGCGGCTTCGGCTGACTTCTTTCGCAATGACAGCAGACTGGAATCCCTCAATTTTATTGGAGATACCTGTTATGACCGATCAACCCATGTTTGGCCCGGCCCCGTCGAAATGGGGAGGGGACAGTCTAAGCCTATTATTTGAAAAAGCTCACCAGAATGCTTTTTTTATATTCGATAACAGACAAGAGGTCTTCAATCTCTTTCGAGAAATCCATGAAATCTTCTTGGCTGTAATTGAACAAGAATTAAAAAAAGGCTACGAATTTCCTCAACTGTTCTTATCAAGAACCCACGCGGCATATTTAGCGGCGGTCAGACTTGCCATTAGTGGGCAGCAACCGGAATCGAATATGTGTTTGAGGGGTAGTCTTGAGAACTCTCTTTACGCTTTTTTTGTTCATGCTGAGGATGCCGAGGGAAAGTTATTTCTAAACAAAAGTAGTGACGAGGAATCGCGAAAAAAATTCATTCGGCAAATGCGACCATCGAATATTTTGGAAGCTCTGAAGAAAGAATGCCCAAAAATAGCAAGCTTTGCAAAAAAACTATATGATTTCACAATAGATTGTGGAGCGCACCCAAACCCTCTAGGGGTACTTGCGGGAATAATCATTCAAAAGGAAGAAATCGGGGAAAGTATAGTCACACCATATTTCAATGATGATCCACAAGTTTTCGACCTCTGTTTGCTCAATTGCTATCAAACAGGCGTCTGCGCTCTGGATATTATCAAGCTTGTTTATCCTGAGGCCTTCTCCGTTTCCGGTGTAACAGATAGATTGAACCAAATCAGAGGGCGGTATTAATTCAATGGCTTAACCACCTTTTGACTTAGATCGTTATTTTATCTGCTGGACGCCGGTTTCTTTCAGGAGGAGGTTTTGGTTGGGGCACTGCCAGACGCACATGCCGCAGGCGACGCACTTTTCGGCGTCGATTAGTAACTGGGCGTTGTCCAGATCGAAGCAGAATTGGGCACAAAGCTGTTTGCATATCTCGCAGCCTGCCCCGCAGCCGCAGCCGTAACATCGCTGGGCCTCTTCGACGGCCTGTTCAGCCGTCATGGGCTTGCGATAGAAGTTCCAATCGTGAGCCCGCTGGGAAGCGGCGCGAAGTTCAACCGGCACTCGCCAGGTGCGTCGATTATTACTTTCGCGGGCCAGCACGTCATCGACATCTACCTGGGCGAATTGGGGCTCTGCTTTGAGGAAAGCATCCTCGCCTGCCAGGGCGATATCTATTGCTGCAGCAGCCCGCTTTCCGCCGGCAACGGCTGCGATAACATCCATCAGCCCGCCAGTGCAGTCTCCACCAGCCCAGACGCCGGGGATATTAGTCTTACCCGTCGTCTCATCAACCGTTACAAAGCCGGATCGATCAGTCTCAATCCCAGCAGCGGTTTTGGATTCGACGTTCTGACTTACGGCGAAGATCACGCTATCCAGCCGCAGGACAAACTGAGTGCCTTCGACGGCTTCGGGGCGGCGCCTGCCGGAGGGGTCTGCTTCGCCAAGGACGTGGTTGACCAGACGCAGGCCTTCGACCTTACCATTTTCGGTTAGAACCTCTTGCGGCGAGACAAGGTACATTACCTTCACGCCTTCTTGCTCAGCCTCGACGACCTCCTCAGGCGTTGCGGGCATTTCGTCCTTGGTGCGGCGGTAGAGGATGTAGACTTCCTCTGCGCCCATGCGGATGGCCGTCCGGGCGGCATCGATTGCAGTGAAGCCGCCACCGATCACGCCGACTTTCTTGCCGGCCAGTGAGTCTGTGGTCAGTTTCGACTGATTAAGCATGTCAAGGGCACCGATGCAGCCGTCAGCGGTCTCGCCTTCAAGGCCGAGCATCCCAGCCGACCAGGCACCGATACCAAGGAAGATCGCTTCGAAGCCGTCGGCCTTGAGCGAATCGATCGTGAAGTCAGTCCCAAGCTTGACGCCGGTTGATATCTCGACACCGAGAGAAGTTATCATTTCAATATCGGCGTCCAGTTCTTCCTTACCCATGCGGAACTGCGGGATCAGGTACCTCAATAGCCCGCCGAGCTTCTCGGCTGCTTCGAAGACCGTAACCTTATAGCCGGCCCTGGCGAGGTCGTAAGCGGCAGACAGCCCAGCAGTACCCCCGCCGACGACGGCTACCTTCTGGCTGCGGGCGGATGCTTTTTCTATCTGTGGCGCCCAGCCTTGCTGGCGAGCGTAAGTTAATACGAAGTCCTTAATGTCGCGAATTCGCAGCGGCTCGTCTTTATGGGTGCGGGTGCAGGCGACTTCGCATGGATGGTCGCAAATCTTCCCGCAAATCGACTGGAACGGGTTGGCTGAGGTTATCAGCTTGAAAGCCTTCTCGAAGTCCTCATCAGCCACCGCTCGGACATAGCCCTGTGCAGGAACGTGAGCGGGGCAGTTGAAAGTGCATGGGGCAAGAAGGGCTGGATTAACAATTTCGCAATGGCCTTCGAAGATCGTCATCTCGGCAGACGATCTGACCGCATCGAGTACCTTGTCTCGCATGTCATGGAAGGTTTCGTAACCCTTTTCGTTCATGTACTGCTTAACGCCGTGGATAAACTCGCCCATGAAATCGAAGCCATGAGTCAGCGTCTTTGTGCAGATGCCGACCAGGTCAGCCCCACACATTGCCATCTCGACAGCATCGCGCCACTCATTTACCCCGCCGGTTGCAGTTATGATTCCATCGGTCCCGAGGGCCCGGCGGATCTCGAAGCAGTCTCTCTTACCCAGCGGCAGGACCCACGGACCCTGCATACACGACAGGCCGATCTCTTCTTGAAGTGGGTGATAGGCTGAGGCGGGGCTATCTAGGTCCAGCGGGACAATGGCGAGGCGGTTCGCGTTGGAGCCCACCGCAGCGGCGCCAGCATCTATAGCAGCCTTGGCTGAATGTCGTATCATTCCGCCTTCGGGGCAGAGCTTGACGAATATGGGAATGGACGTCTCAGCCTTTACGGCCTGGACTACCTGGGCGACCAGTTCGGGGTGCATGCCCATCGACGCGCCGGTCTTTGGCCCGTCCTTTCCGCCGTCGCTGCTCATCTCGACGTTGAAGGACATGTTCGGACAGCCCATGTTCAGTTCGTTTATTTGAACGCCGGCGTCCTGGCACTTGCGGGCCATCTCTACCCAGCCTTCGATATCGGGGCCTGAGTAGGTGATGTTGGACCAGAGAACTACGTCCGGCGCGACCTTGCGGGATTCTTCGATAAGTTTCAGCAGCTTATCCAGCGTCAATCGCTTTTCGGCGGTGAAGGCGAGGTAGCCTTCCCTGCTGTAATGCGAATATCTCGGCAGGCGGTTGATGTAGGGGGTGGGGAAGATTGTCAGCTTCAGGCTGGCGGCGCCCCAGCCGGTTTCCTGTATCCGCCTGATCTGTTCGACGCTCATCGTCGTGGGGCCCGAGGAGACGAAGAACGGGTTGCGGAACTTCACGCCGGCGATTGTTACCGGTAACTCGAAATCAGTGTATTTGGGGTTAGCCAATGTCGGAATTCCTTACACTTACTTGTGGTGAATCATCTGAAGATGTAACTGAGCCTTTATCTTACACAATTTGGGCGAAGAAATTAAGGGCTGAACCTCAGATTGCACTGCCAAGCATTGCTAACCACCGGATGAGCTTTTATAATTCACCCTTCGTTTATAATTCATCCTTCGTTTATGACTAACCCTTCGTTTATAATCCGCCTTCGTTTCATCAACACACCCAATTTATGGAGATAATAGATGGATAAAGTAAGAATCGGTATCGTCGGGTCGAAATTCGCCGCCGGTTTCCACGCCGACGCCTACAGCCGCAATGACAAGGCTGAGATAGTCGCGGTCGCCGCCCTTGATGGTCTTGAAGAGTTCAATGCCGCCTGGGGTCCGGTAGATACCCACGATAACTACAAGGAGATGTTCGCACGCGATGATATTGATCTGATAAGCACTTGTGCGCCGAACTTCCTCCACCACGATATCGCCGTCGACGCCGCCAGGGCGGGTAAGCACGTTATTGCTGAAAAGCCCATGGCCCTGAACCCCGCCGACGCTCAGGATATGATCGACGTCTGCAAGAAAGAGGGCGTAAAGCTTTTTTACGCAGAGGATTGGGTCTTTGCGCCGGCACTGGTCAGGGCGAAGGAAATTATCGACGAGGACGGTATCGGCGAGATTATGTACGTCAAGGCCTGCGAGATTCACAACGGCTCGCACTCGCCATTCGCCAAGAAAATATCCACTTGTGGCGGCGGGGCGCTTATTCACCTGGCGATTCACCCGGTCGGATACATGCTTTATCTTCTCGGCGGGACGGGAAATCCCTGCGTTGCCGTCACGGCCAGGCTCTCTGGTGGGTTGGAAAGCAACTACGTCCACAAGGACTTCGAGGGCGAGGATTGGTCGGTCGGTATAATGGAATTCGCAGATGGTAAGCGCGCCTTCATTGAGGGCAACTACATTACCGTAGGCGGAATGGATGACCGGGTCGAGATTTACGGCAAGAAGGGGCGGCTGAATCTTTTCCTGACTATGGGCGGGCCTATCGACGCTTATAGCCAGAAAGGCTATGGCTACGTGATCGAGAAAACCGATTTTACTTACGGCTGGACCAAGCCGGCAGTTGACGAATTTATGAATCTCGGATACGTAAGCGAACTGGCCTACTTCGTCGACTGCGTACTCAAGGACGAGCATCCTAAGTATGGCGTTGACGGCAAACTGGGCCTCGATACCATGAAAGTTATCGAAGCGATGTACGAATCCGCCGAAAAAGGCGCGACTATCCACGGAAAGTGGTAAAGGCCCCAGACGCTCACCATAAGAAAAAAGGAAGACAAACATGCCACTCGTACCGATGCGAATTCTTCTGGATCATGCGGCTGAGAACGGTTACGGCATCGCGGCGCTGAACGTAAACAACATGGAGCAGATCCAGGCTATTATGATGGCTGCCCAGGAAACCGATTCGCCGGTAATCGTCCAGGCCAGTCGCGGCGCCAGAAGCTATAGCAACGACGCATACCTGCGTCACCTTATGCTGGCTGCAGTTGAGTTAAATCCGAACCTGCCCATCGCGATGCACCAGGATCACGGCAATAGCCCCGAAACTTGCATGAGCGCAGTCGCCCAGGGCTTTACCTCGGTGATGATGGATGGTTCACTGACCGCCGACGGGAAAGAGCCCAGCAGCTTCGAATACAACGTAAAGGTAACCAAGGAAGTCGTCGATGCCGCACACGCAGTCGGCGTCAGCGTTGAAGGTGAAATTGGTGCGCTCGGCGGAATCGAGGACGGCCACGGCGCGGGCCTTTCTGAAGAAGAAGCGCAGCAACATTTGACTGACCCAGACCAGGCGGAAGAGTTCGTTGCAGCTACCGGCGTGGATGCTCTGGCGGTTGCCATCGGCACCAGCCACGGCGCTTACAAGTTCAAGAAAAAGCCGACCGGCGATGTACTCAGGATGAACCTGATCGAGGAAATTCATCGCCGGTTGCCCAATACGCACATCGTCATGCACGGCTCGTCGTCAGTCCCGCAGGAACTGCTGGACATCATTAACAAGTACGGCGGAAACATGGGCCAGACCTACGGCGTGCCGGTTGAGGAAATTCAACGAGGTATCAAAAACGGCGTGCGGAAGATTAATGTCGATACCGACAACCGCCTGGCCATCACCGGTGCGATCCGAAAAGTATTCGCCGAGACGCCCGAGAAATTCGATCCGCGTGATTATCTCAAGCCCGCCCGAGTGGCAATGGCTGATGTGTGCAAGGCACGCATGATAGCTTTCGGCCAGGCCGGCTACGCAAGCAAGATCAAAACCTGCACCTGCAAGGAAATGATTGACTTCTACAAGGGATAATTTTCCCTTCAAATATAAGCAAAAGCCCACCGGGTTCGCTCGGTGGGCTTTATTTTGTGCAGTGAGATTCGATTAACTAGAAAGCGATTTTACCAAACCGCCTTTTACCCACGCGCAGGATCTGGCCCGATTCCAACGTTACTATTGCGTCAACATCGGTGATCTTTTCGTCGTTGATGCTGACGGCATTTTGCGTGATGAGCCTGCGGGCCTCGGACTTGCTTTTAGCAAAGCGGGCCAGCGTTACAAGCTCGACAATATTCATCGAAGTGTCGCTGACTTTGATCTCCGGCATGTCGGTAGGGGCCTGCTTCGATGCGAAGACCCTGTCGAACTCGGCTGCTGCTTCGTCTCCGGCGGCAGGTCCGTGGTAGCGAGCTACAATCATTTTGCCCAACTCAACCTTGGCTTGGCGTGGATGGGTTTTGGATGCATCAGTCAGATCTTTGATCTTCTCTGCCTGCATATCAGTAAGCAGCGTGAAGTAGTTTTCCATCAGGTCATCGGGGATCGACATTACCTTGCCGAACATATCGTTTGGCTCATCGGTGATACCGATGTAATTGCCCTTGGACTTCGACATTTTCTGGGTGCCGTCGAGACCCACCAGCAGAGGGAAGGTCATCACGACCTGTGCAGGCTGGCCGTACGCTCTCTGGATATCGCGGGCGGCGAGGAAGTTGTAGGTCTGGTCCGTCCCGCCGAGTTCAATGTCCGCCTCGACGCGAACGGAGTCGTACGCCTGGATCAGCGGATAGAGAAACTCATGTACGCCGATGGGCAGGTCATTCTTGAAGCGTTTTTCGAACGAGTCCCGCTCCATCATCCTTGCAACTGTGATCTGAGAAGCCAGCTTTAGTATCTCCGTCAGGTTCAGTTCAGCCAGCCAATCACTGTTTCGGCAGATATCCAGTTTTTCCGGCGAAGTGTCGATTATCTTGCCGGCCTGGGCGATATATGTCTTGGCGTTTTCTGCAATCTGTTGGGCATCCAGAATCGGTCTGGTTTTATCAGTCCCGGACGGGTCGCCGACCCGGGCGGTAAAGTCCCCGATAATCAAGATCGCCCTGTGGCCCAGGTTCTGGAACTTGCGAACCTGCTTGAGCTGGACGGTGTGGCCTAGGTGAATATCCGGCGCCGTCGGGTCCATTCCGAACTTGACCCGTAACTGCTTACCTGTTTTTGAAGCTTCTTTTAGCCGCTTGGCTAGTTCATCGGCTGTATAGAGCGCCTCGCAGCCCCGGCTGAGAAGTTCAACTTGCTGATTGACTTGTGTATCTGTTAGTTCTGCCATAAGTGCCGGCAAGTTTAGCTTTCGATGGGCTAATTTGCAACCGCCCGGGCAATTAGTGCTGACCGAATGCTTGCCCAATCCCGCCGGGGCCGGTTAGAATCTCACCATCGATCTTGAACTCCGCAGCTTACATGGAGGTTGCTTGTAATGATCGCAAGATACCTGCTAATCGCAGCCGTGCTTACTGGCGGCTTTCTGGCCGGGTGCGGCATGTTCCCCTCGGCGGTTCCCACTACCTCTGCCAAATACGACAAACTTCCCTCCACGGACCGTGACCGTCTTCCCGCTGAGACGATAGTTTCGGTTAATCTCCAGCGAGTTTTGAATCAGGATTTGAAGCCCGAGGCTCGGCTCGAGTCGCTTCGGCTGGTAACTCGGGTAGGGGCATCGGTTCCAAGCGTTCAGGTGCGCTTGGCTGAAATGTTGAAAGCCCCGGGAATAAACGATGAACTTCGCCAGGAGGCGATGAGGTTTCTGCTGGCCAGGGATCATCCGGAACTGGCGCCCTATATAGTTGGGATGTTAAAGACGGCCGAGCCTGGCTCAGATGCCCACGACGCACTTATGGGTTGGCTAGTTAGGCATCCACAGGCCGATGTTCTGGCTGAGGTAGTTAAACTCTGGGCCGCCGAACCAGAGACCGCCGGGCCAAACGAGCCGCGGTATCGGCAGATTGTCGAGCAGATAACAGACAAGTTGTGGGACGAAGCGTTACTGACGGCACTTAATAGTCCCGGCTTTTTCGCACGCGGTTCAGCTTTGGAGATTCTATCCAAGCGCGTTCCGCTAACACTGATTCGAATGTGGGTGGTCGGTGTCCCAGCCGAGACCGATGCATTCGCAGCAATGAAGGCCTTCCTTAATAAGCTGAATTACTTGCCGACGACCAAGCCCGAATTGCTGAACACCGTCTGGCTGTACTTCCGCCGCCCAGAGGGGCTGAATCCGGCAGCCGGCTTGGCCAGGCAGTGGGATAAGCAGATGGGGTATAGATTCAACGTCAGGGATTTCCACCTTCTTTCCCAGTTGGCTGAGCTTTCGCAGGAGATGGATCATCAACGAGACGCCCTGGCAGCTGAGCTGGGCAGACAAGTTGAAGTTGCAGGCCATGTCCGCCACCAAACGAGCGATTCCACTGGCGATTACAGGTCGCAGTTAACTGATAGGCTGAGCATGTTATCCATAGCTGACCTGTGGAATTTGCATCTGCTGTCAGAGATGCTGGGCCGCGATCAGATTAAATCCGCACTGAAAATTGCTGCCAAGCGAGATCAAGCCGATAAGACCGCCGCATGGGGCGGGCTTGTTTTCCTCAAAAAAGGCCTCGCTGAGGCGACGCTCTATCCGGCAGGGGATGCCGGTGAAGATGAACTGGAAGATGCAGACCTGATTTACAGGCCAGGCCGTCGAATGCTAACTGAAAGTAGGGATTCACTTGTCCGCTTCATTTGTCATTTTGAAAAGACGAAAAACGCTTTGCGTGCGGGGCCGACAAAAGAAGAACTCGCCTCGGCAGCGGGCATGAATTATTACGGGTTGGTTTTAACTAGTCTCAGCGATACCGAATTCTGCGCCCACTACTACAACCCGGGCGGGACGGTATTTTCGTTGGGCACGTTCGTTTTTAACTGATCTTTTTGAGCAGGTGGTGAATCGCCTCGTACTCGTTTTCCATTTCTTCCAATTGCCGGCGGTGATCGGCGACGACGGCTTCAGGCACATCGGCCAGGAACTCATCGTCTCCGAGCCGGCTTGATAACTCGGCAATTTTACAGCCGAGGATTTCCATCCTCGCTCGTAACATCTCAATGCGCTCTTCAGCAGTCGGCTCGCGGAGCACTTCATCCATTACGTGTTCAGCTACGAATATCGGCGTATTGAAAGCTACGCCTAAGGCTATTGCATCGGAAGGCCTCGAGTCGATTTCTATCAGCTTCTTGTCCTGGCGGATTTCGAGTGTAGCAAAGAATGTATGATCTCGAAGATCGTTGATGACGATACGTTCGAGCGTGGCCCCCAGTGACTGGACAACGCTTGCCAGCAGGTCGTGTGTCATCGGTCGGTGGGGGGCCTTGCCTTCTAATCGCCTTCTAATTGCCAGAGCTTCACTGATGCCAATTTCGATGGGGAAATTTCGATTGCCGTCTTTCTCGGCCAGGACAATTATCTGCCCGTCACCCAACTCGGTAATCAGGATTCGAGACAGTTCAACGGGAACATCCACAGCAGTTCCTCCAGTAGAGCAATTCACGCTCGATCTGCCGCATGGCTTCTGGCTGCGGCTTCGGCTGGCGGCGTCAGGCTGCATCGACAATGCCATGGCATTGTCTGTTTCACCTTCCTTGCCAGCCTTGTCCTGGCCGACGAATCCATACGACATCTCAAACGTTCGTTGCTCTAATACCAGTTTCCGATTTACCGCATTGTACGGGCTGGGCTGGGCTGCGGCAAATGCGCGCATAGACTAAATCTCCATTCCATTGAGGCTTGATAAGTTATGCGACCAAAACAAATGACCAATACGCGCCACTGCACGGAACCCAAACGGGTGTTGGTATAAGGCTAATACTATCGCCATTTAATTAACGCACTCGTGCATAGGAGGTATTGCAGACTGATTGGATGATGGCGGAATCAAGGCAAGTGTCTCCCCAGGCTATCTCAGCGGTGACACCTGTCCTCGCAAGAGAAGTCCCGCGACCTACTTACTAATCCAAACTTAGTCAGTAAGGCCTCTGGTCAGATATTTCAGGGATTGTTGTTGGCGCAAGCCATATTCTGCTATATCACAGACTTTGTTCCAACCTTCGTTTGGGGAAGCGACGGAGGTTAACTCGGCCCGACTCGGCTGAGTTTAGTGTGAGGGCAGGAGCGAGTATCGCTCCCTCGGACCATCCTACCCAGGCCACCCGGCCAAGTTCCCATTGCATAACTAGTTTGCGATTGGTCGTGGTTTCTGTGTTGGCAGAGCCGCTTACCATCAAGGGACAAAGGAGATGGATCAATGAATAGTAAACAGCAACGTATGACGGCCGGCAAGACAGTAAGACCCATTGCAGCTTTGCTTGCCTTGAGCGTACTGTTGTGTGCAGGCAGCGGAGCGTCGGGCGCGATTACGATGACGGTTAACCCCGATACCGTGAATGGTGCGACGGTAAACATCCAGGGATTCATACCTGAACTGACCGACTCGATTTGGGGTGAACTCATGGGCCCGACTGTACTTGGCAGCATCGGCGACGAATCCGCCAATGGAGCATACATGAAATGGCGAGTGTTTACACTCTCGGGAGGCGTCAATTGGGAGGTGGACGCTCGCATCTACGCCATTGATTACTACGACGTAAACGACAATCACCTCGGCTTTACATACGATCTGTCCGTGGACGCCCAGCACATGATAGTGCCGCACGACCCGGGGGATCTCGCGCCAAATCCACTCACACTCCTTGTGCAGCAAAACAATCTGTTGGGCCTGACGGTGAGTGAACCACTGACTAGTGTATGGCTTGCCACAGGGGTCTCCGACGACGAGGAACTCCACCCCAACCTTCCAGGACATAAAGACACCGCCCACCTGGCAGTTACGGACCTAAATGGCACTGACCCGGGTTACATTCTGATGACCACCAACGGCTTTCACGCAGTCGTGACTTTAGCGCACGTTCCAGAGCCTGCTTCGCTATCGTTGCTGGCCCTTGGCGGCTTGGCGATCTTGAGACGGCGGAAGTAGTCTAAAACTGTTACAAATGACAATCACGGGCGGGCTTTTGAATTTTTTGAAAAAGGCTCGCCCGTTTCTATGCGCCAGGTGCGTGACAGCAACCGCGCAAATGGTGTCTTGGGTTTAGGTGGGTCGGGGGCCCGCTTCTCTTCGGGGATCCTTGGGGGAATCCCAGCGGCGTGATTTCGCGGTATCGGCAAAGCCTTTTGTGAAGCAAATTGTTGTTGGTGCCGTTTTTGTGAGCATGCTATATTACTTACTGTTCGTTAAGGGCAGTGAGTACTGCCGGAAGACCTGGGCTGACAACTATTGGGGTATTCTTTTTTTAAATTCCGAGAGGCATCATGGATAATAAAACGACGTTCGCAGTTTTCTTTGGTAATCGTGGCTTTTTCCCCGCATCTCTCCAGAAAACCGCACGGGCTGAAATGCGAGAGGTCTTAACCGGTCTCGGCCATGATGTACTCATGCTCGATGAGAACGCAACTCCTCATGGAGCTGTCGAAACCCCTCGACAGGGCAGGGTCTTTGCCGAATTTTTAACTCAAAACAAGGGTAAATTCGGCGGCGTTATTTTATGCCTCCCGAATTTTGGCGATGAGACCGGAGCCGTTTCCGCATTGAAGGACGCCGGCGTTCCGATCCTGGTCCAGGCTTATCCCGATGATCTTGATAAGATGGCTCCTGAGCTTCGGCGAGATGCGTTCTGCGGTAAATTCTCTGTCATGGACGTCCTCTGCCAGTACGGCGTGAAGTTTACCGCCCTTCAGCCCCATACCGTCCACCCGAATAGTGAAAGCTTCGCCGCCAACATCGACTACTTCGACCGGATGTGCCGTGTTGTTAATGGCATGGCCGAAATGACCGTTGGTGCCATCGGTGCCCGAACGACGGCCTTTAAGACCGTTCGTATTGATGAGCTGGCTCTGCAGAGCCATGGGATTACCATGGAGACGGTCGACCTTTCAGACGTTTTCTCTCGCATGGGTAAACTCTCACTCGATCAGCCCCAAGCCAAAGCAAAGGCCCAAGTGCTGAAAGACTATTCAAGCTGGGAAGGTGTTCCCGATGAGGCGTTCGGCAAGCTCGTTCGGCTGGGAGTTGTTCTGGATACCCTCGCCCAGGAGATGGAACTGGATGCCCTGGCTGTTCGCTGTTGGGTCGAGATGCAGCAGCAGTTGGGTATCTCGCCATGCGTGTTGATTAGCGAAATGAATAATCGCGGCCTGGTTACAGCCTGTGAGGTTGATATGGGTAACGCGGTTATAATGTACGGACTTGCCCAGGCTTCCGGCGATGTCGTAACCTGCCTGGACTGGAATAACAACTACGCCGACGAACTCGATAAGTGCATCCTTTTCCACTGCGGGCCGGTTCCCCAGTCGATGATGATTTCAAAGGGCAAGGTCGAAGAACATGCGATCCTGGCGAATGCCGAAGGTGTAAATCCGGGTTGTTCATGGGGTTGCAATGTCGGCAGGATCGCTCCGACGCCGATGACCTATGGCAGCATGTTAACCCAGGACGGCAAGCTGAAGTGCTATCTGGGGCAGGGTAAGTTTACCGATGATCCAATCCCGGCCGACTTTTTCGGCTGCGCGGGCGTCGCACAGATCGATAACCTCCAGGATGCTCTGCAAACCATAGGCTATGCGGGGCATCGTCATCACACTTCCGTTACGCCCGGACATTTCCTGGCGCCGACGCAAGAAGCATTCGAAAAGTATCTCGGTTACGACCTCGAAATAGTTTAAGCCAGTTAAGGACAACAGTGAGCAATTACGATCTGAATTTTATCGGCCATCTGTGCATTGATGAAACCATCCAGGCCGATGGCAGTCGATCGAGGACTTTCGGCGGGGCGGCGTTGTATGGTGCGGTAGCGGCAGCGATCATGGGCAAGGCTGTGGTGGTGGAGCTTAAGCTCGCCCAGGCCGAAGCCGAAGCCGCTAATTTTTTGCGCGAAAAGGGCATAGATGTTTTGGAGATTCCCGCCGAGAAAACAACCCAGGTTGAGGTATCGCATCCCGGCGGTAATGTCGATAAGCGCAGGATTATCACGACCAATTACGCCGGTAAGTTTACGATCGATGAGGTCAAATGCATCCCGGCTCGCCATGTGCACCTTGCCGGCTGTAATGACCACGAATTTTCACTCGAGTTCATCCAGGCGATTCGCAATCGTTGCGACAGCCTTTCAGTCGACATGCAGTGTTTCGTCAGGAACAACGACCCCGCTACTGGCGAAATCACATTCGCCGACGATCCTGAAAAGCAGCGGATCATCTCGCTGATGGATAAGGTCAAGCTCGATATCGCCGAGGCTCAGTTGCTCTGCGGGACCGATGACCTCGACCAGGCTGCCCGTATTGTTCAGTCATGGGGTTGCGCCGAAGTTATGATCACCTGCGCCGAGGGCGTGTTTGTCCGCAATTGCGAGCAGACAGACTTTGTCCCTTTCACCAACACCGGACTCACCGGCAGAACAGGTCGGGGGGATACCACCTTTGGAGCCTATCTGGCGGGCAGGGTGGATAACGCCCCGGCCAAGGCCCTGAGATATGCCGCCGCCCTGGTTTCGCTCAAGATGGAAACGCCGGGTCCATTCGCCGGTCCATTCGCCGACGTCCAGGCCCGGGTCGAACAGGCCTACTCCAACTAGTACTCTGTACCAGGGATAATGATGGATGGGTTTTTTTGCCGATAGGTTTGATAGAAACCTTTAACGGCAAGGAGGCCGAGATGCCTGCAAAAAAGTACATCGTTGAATTGACAACTGA
>SDBT01000397.1_pt1 | contig 67854 bp, 78 predicted proteins | sample 2277101 | NCBI WGS metagenome assembly SDBT01 (sample SAMN10404973, study PRJNA504765) | marine sediment metagenome | isolation source: marine sediment core GS10_PC15, 103 cmbsf | place: Arctic Ocean: Southern Knipovich Ridge | collected 2010 | reverse complement strand
AAGTCCATTTTTTTTAATACGGAGAAATAAAACTAAACTAGCGATAGCTGAAACAATTATTGCAGAAAGAGAATATATAAAATTAGGCATATTGATTTTTATTCCAGTAATTGGCTAATTATACCATGACAAAAATCCGAGGCAACAACCCTATAAAAAACCGCCTTAAAGGCGATTTTTTACGAGCTCCCGTAGTCGGTCTCGAACCTGTAGTTTAAGGGGAAAATTAAGGGTTTTTGAAGGCGTTCCACAACGCGTCTCGGTCGGGGCTGTTTTAAGCTAAAATGAGACAAATGAGACACTACTTAAGGGTATATTTAGTGTCTCATTTTAGTATTACTACTCACTATTTTCTTCGAATTACTGAGGGTATAAATGTGTTTTCGCCCGTCCATCTGCCTGCGGCGCTAATATTCTCTCCTGGCTGAAGATCTTTTAATTCCACCTTGTTTCCATTTTTGTCCAAAAGTGTTGTTCTCTCGGTAATTGCCACGCTTATTTCCTTCTCTTGTTGGTCTCGTATTGTAATAACCTTGGCGCTTAATGCTATATCTTCAATTGTTCCCGTTACGGTTTCAAGAAGGTATTGCTCTATATTTACTTGGTGTTCCTCGTAGGTTTTGGCGAGATGAATTTGTCCCTCGCTGTCGTGCAAATAGTAAAAGTAATCGCTGGGTTGGTCGTGGACTACTGCTTCCATTGCCGCCAGTCCTGGATTACAAATTGGGGCCGGCGGTTTCCCTTCGTGCAGATAAGTGTTATATGGTGATTCTATTTTGTATTCTTGCAGCGTTACCGATCTCCACCAATTACCTGGTTCTCCTACGATATATTGGATGGTTGTATCTACCTGTAAAGGCATTGGTTTGAGCAATCTGTTCCAAATAATTCCCGCTATCAACGGCATTTCTTCTTCGTTGGCCGCTTCTCTTTGAATTAAGGAAGCGAGGGTAATTGCCGTGTCATGCTTGATGTTTGCGTCTGCAAATTCTTGAAGTACCTTCCCTGCTTTTTCATTGAATTGGCTTCTCATTCTTTTTGCCACTTCCTCGCCTGTATAATCTAAATTAAGCAAGTAAGTGTCTGGAAAAAGGTATCCTTCTTCAGCGTAGTTCAGGAAGTTTTCTTTTGTGTCTTCTGACCAACGGAGTTCCTTTTTCGCTATCTCAGCTATTTCTTCTTTTCTTAACCCCTCTGGTATCACTACCCAATTCTGGTCTCGGAAATTAGCCAGTGCCAACGCTAAAGACCAAGCGTTCCAAGTCTTTGAAACTTTGTATCCACCTGGTTTTATTTCCCCTTCTAAGCCCCTTAATTTTAGTACAAGTTTAAATGCCCATTCACTTTTTATATAGCCCTGCTCTTTTAATTTGGGAATAAGTTCTTCTTCGGTTGTGTTAAGGTTGATTACAATTCTTTCCCACTCGACGAATTCTTTTTGGAGGGCTGAAAATAAACATTGGTATATCCCAATAGGAATTCCCACCAATAAAATTATCCCGCCTACAATTGTGATTTTTTTATTTCTGGTCATATCTTTTTGATTTATTGGAATAGTAGAATAATAAGATACTGAATATTAAAAAAACTAAAAACATTAGAATTGCCCAGGGGGGCGGTATTTCAGAATCTTTAACATAGGAGTGAACTCCGAAAACGAACATTAACAAGCAGACGAAAGCATAGACGAAAGCAAACATATATCCCACAGGTATTACATCAGAAAGTGCTTCTTCTTCGCTTCTTCTATAAAATCTTTTGATGAACAAAGCTATAATTACTCCGATTATTAAATAAGCAAATAATCTAATACCATAATTTACTGGTAAATGTTCTAAAATAAGATATAAAACAGCGGGAACAAAAACTATAATTATTAATGATAACCTGAATATAAATTTTAATGTTTTTCTTGGGTCTTTCATCACTCCCATTCTACCAAAAAACCGCCCGAGAGGCGACTTTTTGTTCGTATTCAAAGTTCGATTTCCTGTCGGGGTATGGCGATTTTTTTCTCGCACTTTTTTGAAATATGAGGCCTTTCGGTCTCCCGAACGCCTCACTAGCCTGCTCCCCTAGTCGGTCTCGAACCTGTGTTTTAAGGGAAAAATTAGGGCTTTTAGCGGTGTCTCACCGACGCGTCTCGGTCGGGGCTACTTTAAGCTAAAATGAGACAAATGAGACAGCACTAAGGGGTATAGAAATTGTGTCTTATTCCTCAATTTCCTTAGCTAACTTTTCAAGCCCGAATCCATTTATTAGTTCTATCTCTATGGGATTATCTTTAGCAAAAGCTTTTCCCTCTTCTGTAAATTCACCGGTGGTGACAAAAAATCCTTTTTCGCCTTTTTCTTTGTTAAGATCCCGAATGGAACCGGCAAACTCTCTTACTTCTTTTGGTGGAACTTGATCTTTTCTTTTGCATTGAATAAAAAATCTTTTTCCATCTTTATGGGCAATAACATCGATACCCTTATCTCCTGATCCACCAACCACTTTTGTCTTATATCCTAAACCCTCAAAAATAATAGCAACAATTCTCTCAAATTTTTTAGGATTCATCGTTTTCCATTCAATTAATCTTTTGTGTTTCTTAAGCCATCTTTTATCAAGCCATTTACTAATATATGATTTGGCTATGGAAATGACTACGGGAGTACCAAATATGATAACCCAAAACCACCAAAATGGTTTTATTAAAGTTATCCAAAACGTTCTTATTAATTCCGTATAATTAATGTGGATCATTTTTTATTGATTTTAACACAAAACAAGACAAATGAGACAGTATAAAAGGGGTTTTCCTTTGGTTCTATTTTTAACCATCTCTTAGGGGTTTTTGTCTGCGCATCTCTTTATTTTTCGCTCATCTCCCCTTGATTGATTAAGAGTCTTAATATCACTTAAATACTTTGCTTTTTTAATTTGCTCAAGCGTAGTATGAAGCCGAACTTGACATCTTGTACCTACTCTCTTTTTTTCTATAATCGGCTCTGATAATTCTTTTATCTCTTCTAGACGATATTCGGTATAATACTTACTATTTTCCCAACCTTTATTTTCTTTTTCAGAAAGCACAAGAAGTTTTGGATTTTTTTCTAAATATTCACTCATTAGCGCTCTATGATTAATTCCCCTCACTTTCGCAATATGGGTAATCGCTGAAGGTTCATTTTTTCGTCCAACCTGAAAAAATGCAATGCACTCTGCATCCGGTGCAATTTCTTCCTGGGTAGCAACTCCTCTTCTTCTCACAACGTTCCAAACTTCTGACCTTGTTGCCGCCACTATCACCTCCACTTTCTTTCTTTTTTCTTGATTCATAAAATTTTAATTAGTATTAATTTAGTTCTCGACTTTTCTATTTCCTGTTTTCAGTAGTAAATTTTTTAAAGAATGCTTAAGTTCAAAGATAGCAAGACAAACGAGACAGTATAAAAAACATTATCCGTGTCTCGTTAATAAATTTATCTTAATCTATTAATAAGTTTTTTAAACTGATCATCTCTTATTTCCATTTTCTGTATAAGATCTTCGGGGCTAATGTGATACTCATTTGGGTGTTCCTGCGATGTTAAAATAAATATTTCCAGATCGGGCTTTAGATCCAATGATTTTTGAACCTGGCGTTTTAATAAATCTTGATTAATATTTTTGTCGGTGAAAATAACAACGGAAAAAGTAGTTTCTTCATCAATAATATAAAAATGCTCTTTTTTGCTTATCCCCTCTTTTAACTTGCATTTTTTCCCTCTGGCCTTTTTAAGTCGATCATATTGCTTCTTACATAAATCATATAGCCCATCGCGGTTCCAGCCCATATCCACTTTGAAATCGATGAAAGTAGTAATACGGTTATTGCGAACAATAGCCAAGTCTGGATAAATTGGATTCTTAAAACCATCGATACTAATAGATTGATCAATATAGATATGATCGCACTCAATTTGCCCGGATAAAAAATGAGCAAATAAATCCTCAGCAAGCGATGAGATAGGGCGTGATCTCCCCCTACTGGTTTTTTGATTAACAAATTTAAGTTCTCAAGCAGATTGATACAATTTAATGACCTCTAAAACGAACTCGTAGTTATTCATATTTTATCTTTGTATTAAAACTAAAATTAAACAAATAAGACATTACAGAGAAAAGGGAAATCTTATGTCTTGCCTAATTCCCTCCTAATTCTTTGTTCATATTCAGTCATTTTATGATAAATAATTGAAAAAGTTTCCCTGTCCTCCCTGGAACACAATCTTTTGGCGTTCTTTATAATATCAAGGGCTAATGCAAGATTGTCGCGCCCCCTTTTTCTAAATAACAAGGTAGCAGCTGAAAACATATTTACCCAACTTAAACTTAATATTTGTTTTGAATACTTGGGAATAACATCCCCAATGAAAAGTTTGTATGGGCCAAATCCTATCCTTAGCTTATCATCAAGACTCAAAAAATCTCTTGGCTTAATTATAGGAGTCGCGCCTTTCTCATATTGAGTTCTTATATAGTCTACTATTAAATCCCTTCTGAAGGTGAACTCATTAAAGGGCTTAAAATTTTCACTCGATTGAGATTTCTTTTCGTGAAGCAATGGCGTAAATCTTTTATAGTACTTTTCTAAAACAAGAAAGGGTTGACGATCTATAGGAATAGGAATTAGCTTCACTTTTTTAATCCAAAATAGATATACGGGTATCGGAGAAGTTTTCCAATATTCCAAAGTTGTTTTTTTAATTTTCGGTTTCCTTTTTGTATATTTCACCTGTATGTAAAAAAGTAGATTTGTCGGAAACTGATCTTTTATAAGCTCACAAATAAAATCATTGCCAATATCGCTACTACCATCAATTTTATGAACCAAACAAAATCTTGAAAGAATATATTGAACAAGGGCCTCTCCTATGTTTCCCTTCATTTTTTCTTTAGTATATTTTGGTAATTGAGACATGTTATTAGTTATTCCTTTACATTTTTATATTATAATCTTGCAAAAATAATAACTCTTTTGGAAAAGCGACTATTTTGAAAAAAATTATACCAATCTCAATATCTGACTAACATGTAATTGAACTCTCTTCCTAAGCTTTATGTTCATAATTGCAGAATTAATAATTTCGGGGATGGGCTTATTTACCTTTTTAAATTTCTTTTTGAGATAAAGAAATGAAATAAAAACTTTTCTCGCAACGTCAGATTGAACTTTAAGAAAGCCAAAATCAACACTTAGTAATTGGGCCATTTTCCCACACGAATGAGCTTCAGTTTCCTTTTTCAAACGATCAAAAAATGAATTAATTTTTTCTTTCATAGTTTATTCTATCAAAAAATCGCCACCTAGGCGATTTTTGATGTATCTCGGTCGCTCGAACGTCTCACTAGCCTGCTCCGGCGGTAGGACTCGAACCAATAACAGTGTTAAGGATTAATTATTAATTTGAAATCCTTTGGCTCTAATTCTACCCTATCTCCTCTTTTAATTTTATTAGAAAGCAAAGCTTTAGCAAAAACATTTCCAATTTTATCCTGAATAACCCTGTTCATTTGTCTGGCCCCAAATTTAGGGTCATAACTTAGCTCTACAATTTTTTTCTTCAATTCATTAGTAATAATAAATTCAATGTCTTTTTTCGCTAAATTTTTCTTTAATTTATTCAGCAGCAATCCTGAAATAGCTAAAAGATTTTCCTTAGTTAATACTTTAAATAACACCATAGCATCAAAACGGTTAATAAATTCAGGTCTAAAGATTTTTTGTTTAAACAAATAATTCAAAAGTTCCTCTTTAATATCCTCCATTTTCTTGTTATCTCTCAAAGCTTTAAGAATTACTAAATATCCAGCATTAGAAGTTGCGATTATAATTGTGTTTTTAAAACTAACCTTCTTTCCCACTCCATCAGTAATGTGTCCTTCGTCTATAACCTGTAAAAACAGGTTTAGAATATTTGGATGAGCCTTTTCTATTTCATCAAGTAAAACTAGGGAAAATGGGTCTTCTATCACTTTAGTGGTCAGCAATCCTTCTTTATCAGTAGAACCAATCAAGCGTGCTATATCTGAAATCTCCTGAAATTCTGACATATCAAGACGAATCATTTTTTCTTCAGAACCAAAATAAATTTCAGCTAAAGACTTGGCAGTTTCAGTTTTTCCTACTCCCGTTGGTCCTAAAAATAAAAATGCGCCCATTGGTCCCTTTTTAATGGAAATGTCAGTCCTGGCCCTTCTTAAAGCTTCTGCGACTTCTTTAACTGCTATTTCCTGATTAATAATTCTTTTATGAATTAAGTCTTCTAAATTAAGCAATTTTTCTTTTTCTTTTTCTTCAACTTCTCCAACTGGAATTTCAGTTTTTTCAGATACAATTTTTGCAACATGTTTAGGAAGAACTATCTTTTCTTTAAGCTGAGAAACATAAGATACAACATCATCTAACAAATCAATTGCTTTTTCAGGAAACGGAGCTTCAGTTAAATATTTCTCAGAAAATTTAATAATATCGCGCAGGGCTGGATAAGAAATGGATTGTTTATACTTTATTTCTTTTTGAAAAACCAAATCCTCTAAAACAATAAGCGACTCTTCTTTTGTTATTTCCTTTACTTCAACTTTTCCAAAAAAAGATAAAATTGAAGAGTTCTGTTCAATATGTCTATGAAGCCCTTTAAAACTGGTAACAGCTATGATTCTGAATTGAGATAAATTCAAATAAGAGCTTATTATGCTTGTTATATCAAGTGCTCCAGGCCTATCAATCCCGCCAACAAAATTATGAAAATCATTAATAACTAAAATTACATTACCAGCCGAAACAGCTTCATTAAATATTAAATTCAAAATTTTTCCAGCCTCTTGGGAATTTTGAACCTGAGTCAGTAAAGACGCCAAATCAAGTTCTATCACTCTTTTATAATTCAATTCTTTTAAAGTTTCTCCAAAAACACTTTTTTTAACCAAATCTTCAATTATAACCCTTCTTCCACTTCCCTCTTCGCCAACAAGTAAAACATTGTTTTCTTGCTCTTTAGCTAAAATTCTTTCTACTGCCTTTATTTCCTGATCGTGGCCAATCATTTCAGTAAATGCTCCTATTCTTGCTCTTTCTGACAAATCAATAGAAAATTTGTCTAAATTAATGGTGTAGCCAGTTGCCCACTGCTTACCCAAAGAACCAAACTTGAGCAAGTTTTTCCATTTAAAGAACTTTCTTCTTTCAGTTAATTCATTATCTATTCTTTCCAACCAATCAATTAAATTATGAATATCTTCTGTTTTTAATTTGGCATTAATCAATATTTCTTTAAAAACCAGATTATTTTTTGCCAGAGAAAAGACTATGTCGCCAAGCTCAATTCTTTCATGATTTTTTCTTTGAGCAATTTCTAAGGCCTCTAGAATTGATGCTTTAAAATCCTGGCCGTAGCTTTCTGTGAATCCGCTTTTATCAACAGTTTTAATTATTCCAAGCAATATTTTCTTAACCTCTTTCATGCTGAAAAGAGCCCTTGAAAAAACAAAATTCAATTTAGAATTGTCATTGAGTAAATAGTAAAGCAAAAGAGAGGAATTTACTTGCGAGAGTTTTTTTGTTTTAGCAAACTTAATTGAATTAAAAACTGCTTTTGACGCTTCAAATCCTAAAAATTCTGCCAGATTGTATTTTTCAGGCTCTAATAATACCTGTTTAAGACTGGTCTTTATTTTTGGTTTTTTAAGAAACTCTAAAAAACTATTTTCAATATTGGCAATTATATTGAAAGCAAGAGAAAGAATTGAAAGTCCAAGAAGCCTTCTAATCAAACTCCAAGAAAAGGTTTCAAAGAAAAATGAATAAATGAAAAATGAAAAACAAGCGAAAAACAAAAACAAAAACAATTTTCTAAAAATTTTTCTATATTTAAAAAATATGTTTTTTTCCAAAACCACTGCTTTGTAAATTTCTGTCTCTTTTAAATTAAATTGAAAGTCTGATACCATGATAAATTCCTAAAATTAAAAAAACTGGCAGAATAAACCAGATTATAAAAACAAAAAAACCAGCAAATAAAATTAAAACCTCAAAAACAATACCAACCACTATTAAAACACTTCTGGGAAGAAATCCAAGAACCCTGGAAATCAGATTTGAAAAAGCAACTTCAGCATATTTTCCAATATCAAATGCTTTTGGATAAAACCATCTGTAATTCCTCCAAGGAGAAAAAAGCGTTTTAAAAAGTAAATCAACAGAAAAATAATTCAATCCAAACCTAAGGTAATTACCACATCCTTTTAAAATGCCTTTTGGAGCTTCAATAAAATACCACAAAAGATATTTTAAAAATGTGTTTTGCTTTATAATATTAACCATTTTTCATTAATTTAATGCCAAGTCCGGCAATCTGAGCGCCACCGAAGATCAAAACTCCTGCCCCTATTGTCCAGACAAGAAGATTTAATATTAAAGGCAGGCTATCCAAAGGCAGAAGATTACCTAGCTGCTGTGATATCATTTGTGTAATTTGGTCCTGACCCGTAAGAACGCCTTCCTGGGTTGGTGTTTTAGAATTTTCAATATTAAGAACAATAATTTGAGGAGCTGGTGATTCCCCGATAAAGATATTATAAGTATTGTAAATTGTAAAAACCATTATCAAAATACCAAACAAAAATACCAGCCAGCCGATTATTTTAGTTATATTCATAATATTGTCTGTTTCATGTCATTATTATGTGATTATTATATTTTACTGTTATTTTTTCACTCTTGCAAAACGATATTTTTTGAACTGGTCTTTAAAAAATTTGAAAGAAGAATATTTTTGTTCTTCTAGCATTTTTTCAATGTCTTTTTTCTGCTGAGGGTCAAATTCAAGATAGATAACACCATTTTTCTTTAAAAAACTTCTGGCTTGTTTTAAAAAATTTCTAATATGGATTAATCCTTTTTCTCCTGAAAAAAGAGCTTTTTTAGGCTCATATGCTAAAGCTGAATCCCCTACTTCATTTATTCTGTTTTCAGCCACATAAGGAGGGTTGGCAAAAATATAATCATATCCACCATGATGAGAGATTTTTAATCCTTCAAATAAATCTGATTGATAAACCTCATAATTCTCCTTTGGTATTTTATTTAATTTCAAATTGATTTTAATTTGCTCAATTGCTTTATTGTCAATCTCAGAAAAATCCACTTTAGAATTCTTAATGTTTTTTAAAATTGCTATTCCAATGCAGCCAGAACCAGCAAAAATATCTAAAATATCAAGCTTCCCTTGTTTTTTCTTAAGGTTTTCGATTGCTTTTTTAACCCAAAACTCTGTTTCAATTCTTGGAATAAAAACTCTTTTTGATAAATCAATTTTACAGTTTAAAAAGCTTGTTTTTCCTTTTGAATACTCTTCTGGAATTTCAACTTTTTTCTCGTTTAAATTCAACTCCCACAAAATATCTTCTGGTATCGGTGGAGGCTGCCTTTTTGGACTTATTCCAGGATATCGCCAGGCAGTAATTATTTTTGTTTTAACCTTATCTTTTTGATACATAAGCCAGATTTCAGCAGGATGTTTTTTTGTTCCAGCTTTCTGCATAACAGCCACAGTTGTTGGCGCAATTCCAAGTTCTTTTCTATCTGGGCTATGCAAAACTCTTTTTAATCTGTTTTCAGATAAACGATAATATCTCATCTTGTTTTTAACATGCTTTGTCCAGTAAAATCTTTCTTGTTGAGAAATAAGCTTCATAATTGTGAAATTCAACTATTTCAATAAAAATTCTGCTTCTTCAACTAATTTTTCCAGCTCTTTTGACGAAAGTTTTAATTTTTTTACAAGCTGAGCTAATGGAACATTTAAAACATCCAAAGCAAGCATCATTTTATTTTCAGCAAAAATATTTTTAAAATGAGATTTAAACGAAGGAAGAATGGTAATAGGATAAAGATTATGTTTTTCTATCATATGCTCAAGTCCATGATCTTTAGGATACTTCCAGCCCAAAAGACCAACGCCATAACAATTACAATAACTGATCGCTTCACTGGTAAACTTAGTATTTGTTACTATTATTGTTTTTGAATTCTTGAATTTAGGATTATTCGAAATATCTAAAAATCTCGCATAATTATACAAAGCTACTTTTAAATCTATCCTTGCTCCAGAAGAAGTATGATACTTGCATTCACCAATATGAAAAACCTTATTTTTCTCAGCCAAAAAATCTATTTCATATGATGAGATACATTTACCAGCTATAATCTGATTTATTTTTACAGAAAAACCATTTTTTGAAAAAATTTCAGCAATGTATTTTTCAAAATCAAAGCCACTGGGGCCAAGCTTTCTCATTGCTTCTTTCAAGGAAAACTTAATTGCTGTAACTGGAGATTCTTTCAAAAAACTTTTAACCAGCTTATATATCTCTGAAGTTTTCATTTCGGGATAAACTTGTTGCTTGATTTTTTCAGCAATTCTTTTTGCCAAACGATCTGAAGCGCCTGCTCTCTTTGAAGAACGATAAACTTTTTGAAAAGAAAAAGGCTCCTGTTCCCCTTTTGAATTAACTATGTAAATTTTTTTCATTAAACAATTTGTCCTTAATTTTCTTTAACAAGTAAACAAATAACAAAGAAAGAAAAGCGCCAAAAATAACATCTTCAGGAAAATGAAATCCAGTGTAAATTACCGTAAACCCAACCAAAAATGCTAAGGCTAAGAAAAAATAACTTAGCTTGTCTTTTTTTTCTATTAAAAAAGCGATGGCTAGACCAAAAGCAAGCATTGTGGTGGTAGAAGGAAAAGAATACTGGCTCATATGCCAAGGACCAATAATTCTTACATCAGAAAGTATTGTGTATGGCCTCGGCATTTTAAAGATAAGTTTTATTAAATTGCCAATAATATAACAAAAACCTCCGGAGAATAAAGTAAAAAATCCTGAGATATCTTTTTTGAAAATAAATAATATCCCAGGAATTATTCCCATTAAAACGAATAAAGGAATGAAAATGTATAAAACAATAAAGTCCAGGTATTGATTAGCTAGACTATGGTTGATAAATAGAAATAAACGCTCATTTCCAACTAAGAAAACTGCTATAGAGAGAAAAACTAATACAACAAACAAAAGAAAAAGAGGTTTTTTAATAAAGTTTTCCATTGTTTTTTAAAAATTGATTTTAAAATATTGAGCTTATTTTATTAAAGTATAATTCAAATTTTAATATGAATCAAATACTAAATAAAAAAAGGATGGAATATCTCTAATAAAATTCTCTTAGAGAGAATCCATCTTTGGAATATAATTAATAGATTTGATGATTAATTGCTTGATAACGATAACGATTCCTTCTGCTGTTTTTTTGTCTTTTCTTTCTTTCGTGTTTTCTTAGCTTTTGATCTTTACGCAGTTCTTCTATTATCTCTTGTAATTTCTCTGTTTTTTCAAATTTTTCTTCTGGAACCGGAGCTTTTAATTGTAAATAATCACTCCCCGTAAGCAAGTTCTCATATTGAATAGCGACAGATAAAATAGCTTTTTCGTATCTCTCAAGATCTATAGAATCTTTTTCAGGAATTTCTTTTCGTGGCCTTAGGGCAACACAATAAGAAGTTGTTTGGGCCCAAAATGGTATAACATCATTAAACTTAGGTATTGCTATTTTTAACCATTTTTTCCAATTGATACTAGATCCATCTTCTGGTGTAAAAAATGCAATAGATCCTTTTGGAGCACTTTCTCCTAGTTCAAGAGATAAAACATTGCAACCCAATTGTTTTAGCGTTTCGACAGCTATCAATCCTAAATCATCATCCTTTTCGGTGCAAAAAATTACTTTTTTCATCGTCTTTCCTTCCTTTTACTTTTATCGGTATCTTTATCCTGGATTTTTTTAAAGGAACTAAGCCAGACTAAGCCAAACGTCATTAACAAATCTCTTTTTGACCTAGCCCCTTATCACTTAAATTCAAAATGAAAAAGGGTCAAGTCAAAAAAATAAAACCTCCCAGTTGCGCTGAGAGGTTATTTTTAATCAATCTAATTTATGTTACAATTTTATTTTTACGAATTTATGACTAAAACCTCTCAGCTGTTTGTAGCTAATGATGATAAACAGGACAAATAAAATTGAAAGGTTAAATGTATTCATTTTCTTCAAAAGTTTAACGTGTTTTTAAGATATTAAAAATAGAAGGACTTGTCAAGCTTTTATATGGGGATAACCTTCTTTTCTAAGTAAGGATATTTTCTTATTACTGCCGCCTGCAAATCCACCAATTTTACCACTTGATTTAATAACCCGATGACATGGTATTTTAGAGTCTCTGTTTTTGTTTAAAACATTCCCTACTGCCCGCCATGCTTTTGGATAACCAGCACCCTCAGCCACCTCTTTGTAACTCATTACGCTGCCTTTTGGAATTTTGCTAACAACTTTATAAACTCTTTTTTTAAATTCAGTCATTATTCCTTATATTGATCTAAAGCAATCTTTAAAACATTCATAGCTTGCTTTAATTTTGGAACAGATAAAACAAAGGCGATCCTTACTTCATCTTTTCCTAATCCTTTAGTTGCATAAAACCCAGCCGCAGGAGCAAGCATTACTGTTTGATTATTATAAGAGAATTTAGTTAAAAGCCAGCGAGTAAAGTCTTCTGAATCTTTAACGGGAAGTTTAACTATTATATAAAATGCTCCTTTGGGTTTTAAGCACTGGATTCCTGGAATTTTCTGTAAACTCTCATAGACAGCATCCCTTCTTTTTTTATATTCTTTAGCAATTTTTCTGGTATATGCTTTTGAACTTAATAAAAGTGGAACTGCTGCAATTTGCTCAACCATTGGTAAAGACAATCTTGCCTGGGCAAACTTTGTCACTCCAGCAATAAGATCTTTATTTTTTGAAGCCAAACATCCTATTCTAAGACCGCAAGCACTGAATCTTTTTGAAATACTATCAAGAATCACTGCTCTGTTATGAGCTTTTTTAAAATCCATTATTGAAAAATGCTTCTGGCCATCATAAACAAACTCACGATAAACTTCATCAGCTAAGATGAAAAGGTTGTATTTATTAGCAATATCAACAATCATCTGGAGTTCTTTTTTACTATAAACAGTACCCGTAGGATTAGATGGATTGCAAATTAAAATTGCCTTTGTCTTTTTACTAATTTTTCTTTCAATAGATTTTTTATTAGGTAAACGGAAACCAGTTTTTACAAAAGTTCTAACAGGAACTAGCTTCACATTTGCTATCGATCCAATACCATTGTAATTTGTATAAAAAGGCTCAAAGACAATAACTTCTTCTTTTGGGTCACAAATGGCAGAAAGAGCAAAAAATATTGCTTCACTCCCCCCAATTGTAACAATGATTTCAGATTCATTAAAATTAATATCAAAACCTTTAAAATACTTTTTCCAGGCAGACTGCACTTCAGGCATTCCATTAGAAGGAGTATATCTTATTATTTTTTCGTTAAAGTTCTTTATTTTGTTTAAAATTTGAGAAGGTGTTTTTAGATCAGGCTGACCAATATGAAGTTCGAAAACATTTAATCCTTTTTTCTTAGCAAGTTGTAAAAGTGGTACAAATTTTCTTATTGGAGATAATGGCGTATTGATTGCTCTTGATGAAATTTTAAGTGTTTTCTCTGACATAAAGCTTTTATTTACTAATTTTAAACGACTCACCATGGCCAGGATAAACCGTTATGCCAGGATTTAATAAACCCGATAATCTTTTTAATGAATCTTTCAATTTCTCAGAAGAACCACCTTTTAAATCAGTTCTTCCATAACCATTTTTAAAAACAGTGTCTCCGGTAAAAATCATCTCTTTACCTAATAAACAAATTCCTCCTGGAGTATGACCGGGCGTGTGAATTACCTCTAAAACAGTGCTGCCTATTCTTATTTTATCTTTTTCTTTTAAAAACTTGTCAACTTTAAACTTAATAAACTTTTTTTCATCTTCATGAATTAAAACTTCAGCTCCTGTTCTTTCTCTTAGCTCATCACTGGCTAAAACATGGTCGAAATGAAAGTGGGTATTAATAATATATTTTACCTTAGTTTTTGTTTCCTTAACTTGTGTTAAGATTTTATCTGCTTCATCTCCAGGATCAATAATTGCCAATTCCTGTTCTGAAACAAACAAATAACAATTGGTTGCTAATTTACCCACCACAATCCTCTCAACTTTCACGGTTTGTAGTTGTCTGTTTATTCTTACTGAAGAAAAATATATATATGATTTCTAAAACAGCTGCAGTATTTAAAATAAGCAAAAATATAAACCATTTTTTATGATTGTTTTTTACTGCTCTCCATAAAGCAACTGCTTTCCAAGGAATTGTCCAAAGAACAATTAAAGGAATTATCCATGGATTGTTTATTAATAATAAAGTTAATGCATCCATATTAATGTATTTCGTAAGTTATTATTACAGAGCTTTTTATTAAGTTTTCTCCTGTCTCAATCTCAGGAGCTTGCAAATCAATGCCATATGCTTCTTTCATGTCGTAAAAAATAGGAGAAACTGCGCTTTCACTAAAATTAGTAATTTTTCCTAAGCTAACTCCTAACTGTTTTGCTAATTCTTTAGCTTTAATTTTTGCTCCATCGATAGCAATCTCTCTAGCTTGTTTTTTAAATTCATCTTCATTATCAAATGTAAATTCTAAGCTATCTACTTTGTTAGCACCAGCACCAGTAGCTCCTTCAATCAAGCTTCCAACCTTTGATATATCTCTTATTTTAACTTGCAAAGACTGAGTAACTTCATAACCGACTAACACACGTTCACTACTTGGAGGATAAGGAGATCTTGCATCAAGATCACGCCACTCATAACGAGGGTTTATTCTAAATGTAGTTGTTTTTAAATCTTTATCTTCAATCCCAGAACCTTTTAAAAACTCAATAACTTTATTCATAGATTCACTATTTTTTGTCAAAGCCTCAGCAGCAGTTTTCTCTTCTGCCACTACTGAAAAAGATATTAAAGCTAAATCAGGTTTCGCATAAACCTTACCTACTCCTGAAACACTAATTGTATTCTGCGTTTCCTGACCAATATATTTTGATTTTTTAAGTTCGTTTATAGTAAGCATTCCTACAAATAAAATTAAAACAATTAAAAAAGCGTTGAATAATGCCTTTTTGTTTTTAATATCCGGGTGCTTAACGTTATCGGTGTGCATATTTTAATTTTTTAATTACTTAGTATGACCTGTTTATTATATCATTTCTCAAAAAATAGTGAAAAATAATCAAGTTATAATAGCTATTGACAAATTTATAATTGTTTAGTATAATAAATAGTGTAATAGACCATAAATAACTACAATCTTTTTTTAATATTACGAGGGCGTAGTTCCCTCGGGTCTATCACCAAGAGGGAGATTAGAATTACACGCTAGTCCCCCTCCCTCCATTTTTTTATTTTTTTGAACCTGTAATTTAACTTTAATCAGTACTTTATAAAACCACTTTAGATTGCGGGTTCAAAAAAAGAAAGTAATTGATCAAAAAGCAGCTGTAATATAGCTGTTTTTTGATTACCACTTTACTATAAATTTATGATAATTGTCACCTAAAAAAGGGCATTTTGTTTCTTTGCACTCAGTATTCTTATTGATTACCATCTTAACTACATTGGCAAAATAGCCTTCAAGCATCCGGCAGTGAGGCTGATGTATCTGAAAATCTTTGACTTCTATAACGGTATATTTTTCTTTTTCATTAAGTTCTGTCACTCTTAAATCTCCAACTGTATAATATTTCCTCCACATTTCTGATGCTTTCTGAGCTACTACTTTCATAGAAATAAAATATTTCGTAAAAAGCTTTATTATTAATGAAACCTTTGACTGATATGTGCCAATTTCTCTAAGCTTTTTATCATCATAATTAAACAATTCTTTAACAACCAATAAAGTTATGGCTTCTAATCCTATAGGATAAAAACTCATTGACTTCATGTTTTTGTATTCCAGAGGATGACCTAATTCTTTCATTTTTTCTTCTATCTTTTTTAAAACTTCCTTCCCTTTTTCCTCAACAACAAACTGAACATGGCTCTTAGGAGCAATTCCTCTTACCTCTCCCTTTATTTTCATTAATTCATCAGCTATTTCTTTTGTGATGATTTCTTTCATTTAAACATTAAAAAGAGTTAAATGTGTTTTTGTTTGATTTGGATAATTATCAATTTGAGAAAGCAGCTGTCTGTTTGAAAGTTCCCATAATTTTTTTGCAGCTAAAAAAGTATCAAGAAAAGATTTATGATCTTTTACTTTTTGAAACTCACACTCGCCTTTTACACTATTCCAAATATGTCTGCAATATCTTTTACCACCTTTTATACTAATTTCGCCCAGCTTATCTCTTCTTCTTGCGCCGCAAACTTTACATTGTTTATATTGGTCAATTCTTAAAATCCAATGAGTTTTTGCTTTTTTCTTATTTCTTTCATTATATGCACTAAAGTAAGCTGCGGTTTGTATAAAATAATCATTCCATATTTCTTTGCTCGTTTTTAAATCTAAAATTCCTAATTTATTATTAAGTTCTACTAAAACATCAAATGTTCCAGCATAAGAATTCTGTTTACTGAAAACCCTTTTCTCAATACCTAAAGGTTTAACTTTATTGTCGCTTAACCAATCTAAAAAAGCCTCTATTGAGGGACGGATATTTGGTTTAATCTCAGGATTCTCTTTTAAAAGTATCTTCTCAATTGTTTCGTGAATAAGAATTCCCCATTCAGTAATTTTCTTTCTTTTTCTTTGCATTGCAATAAAGCTCGGCTGATTAGCCAGCCATATTTCAAGTCCAGGCTTTGCAATAATATTGCAAATCGAAGTTACTCTCGGATACCATAATCCATCAATTTCATATCCATTCTTTCGTTTAAAAAGTTTCGGACTCATATCCAAGATTTTATCAAAAAACCGCCTAAAATAATAGACGGATTCTCTGCTTCGAAGGACGAACGATATTAGAACTTGTTTTATGGATCTTTGTAATAAAAAAGAAGGATGCCACTGATTTATAGCTCTCCTTCCTTAAAGATTTATTTATGAGTTACTACGCCAAACTTTTTCTTGGCAGCTTCTGGATGTTTATGTCTATATCTCATTTCAGCCACACATTCTGGACAATTTACTGTAACATCCCTGCCTGTCATTACGCTTTCTATTTGTTTCCCGCAAACTGTAATTTCAGGAAATAAACTTCCAAAGTGAGTAAATTCATTTCCGATTGTAAAACAACCAAGTCTATTTGAAAAATCAGGCAAACCTTTAATTTCTATCGTATTTTTATCATAAACACTTTCTTTCTCTGTCATTTTCCATCCCTTTATAGATATATTTTTGGTAATAGTACTAAATATAATCTATAAAATACTTTTTGAAAAGTCAAACCCGAACTAAATACTCAAGCCAAATCTGCTCTTCCTATTAGATGCGTTCGGAATCGTTGACTTAAAATAAGTTAAGGAAAATCTTAAAGGTTTAAAACCTATTTCGACTGGAATTTAAATAAAAAAATAAGAAGGAAAGTTCTTTTGCCTCTCAAATAATTCAATTTTTAAAAAATAATCTTTCTATTTACCTACTAATTGACCACAGGCAGCTTTAATATCCTGGCCAAAGCTATATCTTTGACCCACCTTAACCCCTGCATTTTCTAAAATCTCTTTAAATTTTTTAATTCTTAAAGAACTAGATGATTTAAAATCCCCGGTTGGATTGTAGGCAATTAAATTAACAAAATAAAGTCGTTTTTTCATTATCTTAGCTAGTTTTTCAGCATCTTCATTCTTATCGTTAATATCTTTCATCATTACATATTCAAACATTACTTTGCGTCTGGTTTTAATTATATAATTATCAACTGCCTTAAGAATTTTTAAAAGCGGATAATCTCTAACCATAGGCATGATTTTTAAACGCAGATTATCATCTGCTGCATGCAAAGAAACAGCTAAATTTATTCTAAGATTTTCATTGCTTAATTTTTTAATTCCATCAATAATCCCAGCAGTTGAAATAGAAAAACTTCTTGCTCCTAAATTAAACCCTTGCTTGTCATTTAAAATCTTTATTGCTTCAATAACATTATCATAGTTTAAAAAAGGCTCGCCCATTCCCATAAAAACAATATTTGTAATCTTCTCTTTTTTCTTTTTTAAATACCTGGCAAAAAACAAAACCTGATTTACAATTTCATGCGTCTTTAAATTTCTTTTAAAACCCATTTTTCCTGTAGCGCAGAAAACACAGCCTAAAGCGCAGCCAATTTGAGAAGAAACGCAAACTGTATTTCTTTCATCCTTATGCTTCATTAAAACAGATTCAATTTTTAAACCATCAGTCAATTCAATTAAAGCTTTAATAGTCTTTTTATTTTTAGAAACAAAAGTTTTAGCTCTAACTTCTAAAGAACATTCTTCATTTAGCTTTTCTCTTAAAAGTGGTGACAATGATGTTGCTTGATTCCAGTTGTCTATTAAATTAAAAAAAACAAGTCTTTTTGCTTGTTTTAAGCGATAGCTTGGCTGGGATTTCAAAACCTTTTTTACACAAAAAAAATCCATTATTTATCAACCTTAAAAATCTTGTTTCTTTGTCTAAATCCTTTAATTAATCTTACTTTTGACTGAGGAATTTTAAAATATGAGGATAAAACTAAAATCAATTTCTTGTTTGCCTCTCCCCTCTCTGGTTTTTCTTTTATTTTTATTTCAAAACTATTGTCAGTAGTTTTTGTTATTTTCTCTTTTTTAGAACCAGGAAAAACCCTTACCTTAACAAGCATAAATTAATTCTGAATTTTTTTACTGCTGTCAAATTTGTTAACGTTTTATCTCAAAATTATTAAATTCCCCTTTATACTCCTGCCAATTAACCTTTAAATTTAAAACTTTAGCAAAGAATGGTCCTTTTTTAGTCCAATTGACTATTTCCTCTACCTTGTCTTTCTCTCCTTCAAAAACAGCTTCAACTTTACCGTCCTCTAGGTTTCTAACCCAGCCTGAAATTCCAAATTTTTGTGCTTGTTTAACAGTGTCTTGTCTGAAATATACTCCCTGCACCCTACCTGAAACAATAACGTGTGCCCTGATTTTTTCTTTCATGTATTAAAAACTACGCAAGCTTTTCAATATCGCATAGAGAATCGATCCAATAAATACTACAACGAGAAGAACAATTAAAAGATTAAAAGTTATTGAGTTAAGAATATTAACAATTATATCCAACATATTTTAATTTTAATAAATTACAGTAATTTTATCTGTCGAAAAACCTTAACAATTTCTAATGATTTTTTCTTTCCTTTTACTGTTAAGGAAAAAATTGTTTTAGGTTCTCCTTTAACTAATCCTCTTCTTCTTAAATCTCTTAAGGGTCTGTCTAATTTTCTGCTGTCAGGCCATTTAGAATATTTTGGAAAAGTAAAAGTTTTTGGAAACAGTTCAAAACATTCACTCACTAAATCTTCAAAACCACACTCTCTACCTTTACGTTTTATTGAGTGTATTGCGAAAATAATCAAATCATTAATTGCAATTCCAGTATAGAGTTCTTCCTCAAAAGAGATTTTCTTTTTCATAAATGATTATTCTATTTTCATAATTACATTTCTCCTTTAACTTGTAAACTGCTTCTGATTTGCCATCTATTTTTTTAACTCGCTCTTTTTAAACTTATATCTTAGTTTAATAAAATCACCGTATTTCATATTTATGGTCTGTGGGCCCGATAGGAATTGAACCTATGACCTTACGGATGTGAACCGTACGCTCTACCACTGAGCCACGAGCCCAAATCATTTTCAATATTAATAAATTTTATAAAGAACGTAGATGTTGATATTGCTTTTAAAAAAAATGGTGTGTTTCACACCGAAGGAGATAGTATTTTAACAAAGGGCTCGTTTTCCCCCACAAATTGTCTCACCACCCAATCATCATCAATAAAACAGTCAACATTTTCTGTTCGAATAACTTGTAGTTTTTGTCTATTTCTATCTATAAAACCGACGCATTTTATTTTATGATAAGGTACATTATAACGCTTTAACCATAGCTTGGAGATCTTCGTAAAGAAGCTAGGCCTTGCTGAAATAATAATAATTTTACCGCCGGAGCTTTTGAATTTTCTAATCATATTAAGCATTGATTTATTTGGCGGCAATATCATGAAAAATGGCACTAGAAATGCAGAACACCACCAAGGCAACGGTCTCATTCTAAAAGTCAGGGTATTGTCTAAATCGAGCCCCAAAACATCTATTTTAGAAGTAATTCTCATTTTTTCGCTCCTCTCTATAAAAAATGTTCTAATTGATTTTACAACAAGCTAAATACAAAGTAAAATAGCTTAAAGAATATGCGGATTTTTGAGTTTCATTTTAATCCTAAATTAAAAGAAGATTTAGTTCTTGATAGTTTTTGTTATGAACCGGAAAAAGCTTATGAGAAAAGATTGGGTGATCTGTATATAGTAGGGCTTTTAAAAAACGCACTACCCAAAAACAGGCGCCTATTAAAAAAATTGGCAGAGATTATAAAAGAAAAATACTATAACTCAAGAACTAACAACGCTGAAAGAGCTTTAAAGTCCAGCCTGAAAGAAGCTAATAAGTTTCTGGATAGTATATCTAAATCAGGAGATGTCAGCTGGCTGGGAAACCTGGACTTCTTCATTCTTTCAATAAACAATTCAAAGCTTAATTTTGCTAAAGTTGGAGATATCAAACCAATTTTAATCAGAGCAGGACAAATAACAGATATTGATAAAAAAGTTCAGATTGAAGACTTAGAACCATATCCTTTAAAGGTTTTTTCCAATATTGTTTCTGGCAAGTTAGCTGAAAGAGACCTTATTATCGTTTTAACTCAAGATATTTTTGAATTTTTCAAACAAGAAAAAATATTAACAAAAATAGCTAAATTAGAATTTTTTAATAATAAACAATTCAAGGAAATCCTAAATGGCCAAAAGAAAAACTTAAATGAAGTCAGTGGCGTTTTCTTACTAATACAATTTATTAAAGAAAGCTTCGTTGGAAAAAAACAAACAATATCTGAAGACTTAGAAAAATTTTCTTTAAAAAAGATATTTGCTCCTCTATTAAAGATTTTTCAAAAACTGCCGAAAAAACTGTTTAACATTAAAATTATAACTAAAAAAAAGAAAAATTGGTTAAAAGGTATAAAAATTCCAAAAATCAAATTCAAGCTGCCAAAGTTTAATATAAAAATTCTTAAAAAAGCTTTTCCTTTATCGAAACTGAAAGAAACAAGGAAGGAAAAAAGTGTATTGGGTCAGAATTTGATTTTAATCTCAGGACTAATAATTCTTTTAGTTTTTGGGTTTATTTTTTCGAAGTTTGAACAGAATAAAAAGATGAAAATCTACAGCAAGCAATTAGAAGAAATTCAGGAAAAACTACAACTCTCAGAAAGCTTTCTCGTCTTAAGAGATACAAAACCAGAAGTCTTTCAAAAATCAAACCTTCTTTTGGAAGAAAGCTGGAATAAAATCCTGCTCATAACAAAAGATTTATCCTTGCTGCCAAAAGATTTTACAAATCAAATTCTTGAATTAAAAAATGAAATTTCAAATAAACTTTTAGAACTAAATAAATTAGAACAGATTGAAGATCCTGAGCTTGTGTTTGAGTTTAACAGATCGGACTTTGTACCGCATAACCTTTTAGCTGATGGTGATAATATATATTTTTTCAGCCCCTATTTAGAAAACATATATGATTTCAATGAAAAAAGAATTATTGAAATCAATAAAACTATAAACTCGGCCACCAGACTAAGTGATTCAGCCCTGTTTTTTTCAAGACCAGACAAACTCATAATTTTAAAAAATAATGAAATTTTTGAATCAGAAATTCAAACACCTTATCAAGATTTTGAATTCAGTGACTTAGCTTCTTTTTATAATAATATTTATTTTATTGATAAAAAAACAGGTCAGATTATAAAGTATAATTTTATAAATAATTTTGAATGGAACAAACCTGTTTCTTGGTTAAATCAAGAAGAAAAAGATATTATTGGAGCTAATTCAATGGCTATTGATTCTTCTGCCTGGATTCTAAAGAATAACTTAATTTACAAATACCACAAAGGCGAACTTCAAAAAGAACTTGAAATTAATATCTTTCCAAACCCAAAAGATTTTACGAAAATTTACGCTTCATCTAATCTCCCCTATTTATATATTTTAGAACCTGTTCAAAGAAGAATTATTGTTTTAAAAAAAGACGGTCAAATAGTTAAGCAATTCCAAAGCCAGAAATTTGATAATCTGCTTGATTTTGGAATTACTGAAAACGCTATATATATTCTAAATGGTCTTAAAGTCTATACAATTCAATTATAATCATATATGCATTTAATACCTTTAAATCGGAAAATCTTAGAAATTGAAATAGATAAAAAAGAAGCTTCAAAATTATTCCCTAAAAAGATTATTAAAGTCTTAGAGGTTTTAGCTCAGGAAAAAAATATGATAGTAAAGGGTGGTTTTGCCAAAGCAGTTTTAGGCCAGATCCTTAAAAACGAAGGGAAAATCAAAAAAAACAGAGCCTTAGAGAATGAATGGGATGTGTTACCTGACATTGACCTAATCCTCACCTTTACTGGAACAAAAAACAAAAGCCTGCCAGCATTAACTCAAAAAGTCAAACAATTAATAGAAAAGTTAAAAGCAGTAGGGTTTGAATTGAATAATCGAGATATTGAATTAATAAAAGGCAATCCTGAAGATAAAAGAATGATTAAAAGAATATTAGAAAGCAGAGACATGACAATTAATGAAACAGTGCTGATGCCAAAAGAAGGAGGAGGATATTGGCTGCTTTATCACACTACCAAGGCCATAAGAGACACAATAGATTCTATTGGCATTATTACAGTTAACAGCGTTAATGTTAGATATTATGATTATGGCAGGATGAGAGTAAGTTATTATGGACTGACTAGGTTGCTTAGATCTTTAGCAGAAGGCAAAGTAAAGCATATTTACTTACCGGACTGGTGGATTGAAAGAACTAAAGAAAAAGCGAAACAAGAAAACAGACCTAATCTAGGGCTTTATGGAACAATTCTTGCTGAGAGATATGTTGGTTCTTTAAAAATTCAAAAAAGATTTATGAATATTTTAAATGATTTAAGTTTAACAGAATTAGAAAATTTTCAAGATTACAGGACAAAACAAGCTGATTGGTTTTATTCTTACACTGGCAACAAATTCATTCTTGATAAAGAGATTTCTTTTGAACAAGTGCAAAAACAATCATCTGAGAAAAAGCAAAGATATTCAGGATTAAAACAGCAAAGGAAGATAAAGCAAGCATCTTGCTCTCACTTTGTAGAATCTTTTATATGCACTTATTGCCCTGAACAATGCAAAATCAAGCACTGTGAGAAATGCAACAAGCTTGAGATAATTCCTAAAAAATTAAGTGAACCAATAGGGCTTAATCAACTACCCTGCAACAGAGCATTTATTGAGTCAGAACTTTACTGGGGCAAAAAAGCTTTTTATCCTAAAACTAGCTCGGAATAATTACTTTAATTCCACCTTAGCACCAGCTGCTTCAAACTTCTTTTTCATCTCTTCTGCTTCTTCTTTTTTAACATTCTCTTTTACTACCTGTTCTCCTGAAGCCACAGCATCTACTATGTCTTTAGAGTCTTTTAGTCCTTTCTGAGTAATATCTCTAACTGCTTTAATGACTTCAATCTTTTTATCACCGACAGCAGTTAAGACAATGTTGAAGCTTGATTTTTCATCAGCAGACGCGTCAGCCCCTTGGGCTGCAACTGGAGCAGCAGCTACCATCTGAGGAGCAGCTGAAACACCGAATTTCTTTTCGAGAACTTTAACAAGCTCTGCCAATTCCAAAACGCTCATTTTCTCAATCTCCCCTACTAATTCCTTGAATTTTGCAGGAACCTTAACTGGTTCATCTTCTTTCTTTTCTTCTTTTTCCTCTTTAGCTTCCTCTTTTTTTTCTTCTTGTTTTTTTTCTTCAGCCATATTTTTTTTAATTATTTTTTAATTGCGCTTAATACACAAACTAGACCTTTTAAATTACCTTCTAAAACTCTAACAAAATTAGATACTGGCGCTAATATGCTTCCAGTTAATCTTGCTAAGAGTTCTTGCTTTGAAGGAAGTTGAGCCAAAGATATAAAATCTTGGGCTGATTTGAATTCATTTTCAAAGAATCCTCCTAAAATCTTTAAATTCTGGTTCTTTTGGGAAAACTGATAAACTGCTTTAGCAGAAGAAATCTCATCTTCATAGCCAAAAACTATACCAATTTCACCCTTTAATTCATCTATCTTTGCTTTTAATCCTGAATCTTTAAATGCCAAACTAATCAATGTTTTTTTAGCTACTTTTAACTGACCATTGATTTGTTTTAAGCTTTTTCTTAATTCAAACATATCCACTACTTTCAAACCAGTAAAATCAATAAAAACTATTGTTTTCTGTTTAGCAATTTTTTCCTTTAAATCCTCAATGATTTTTTTCTTTTCTTCTTTTGTTTTTGCCATTTTTTTAAAAATGTGAACCTATTAATGCAAAAATCTGTGTTTAAACCACAGACTGAATAAAACTTATTCTGTTTTTTCCTCGGCAGGGCTTAAATGCCTGCTATCTGTGGATAATATTATAAGTATAGTAACTTTCTGTTTTCCTGTCAACCTTTATTTCAAATATTTTACTTTAGCAATATTATGCTCTTCCAAGGTCCTGCTAAAAATAGTCTCCCCTTCTGGAGTAGAAAGATAATACCAATAATCACTACTTTCAGGATATATTGCGGCTTCAATGCTTTGAAGTCCCGGATTACTTATTGGCCCTAAAGGCAATCCTCTATATTTATATGTATTGTATAAAGAATCAATCTCAGTTTCTTGTTTTGAGACTTTAACGCTTTTTTTATCAGTAATATATGTGATAGTAGCATCAATATGTAAACCTATTCCAGCGCTCAACCTTTTCCATAGAATACCAGAAACTATTTTTTTATCCTTTAAAGTTCTGACTTCTTTTTCAATTAAAGATGCCATTGTTATTATTTCAAATATTGACTTGTTTTGCTTTTGAATCTCTTTTTTTAATTCTTCTCTTAACTTCTTGTTAAAATTAGCAAGCATTTTCCTGACAATCTCTTCCAATTCTGTGCCTGGAACTATTTCATAAGTATCTGGGAAAAGATAACCTTCTAAACTAATGTTTTTAGGTTTGTTTTTCAAAAAATTATAATCTAAGCTAAAATCTTTTGGTTTTGGTAAATCAGTATTTACTGAATAATTGATTAAAGGAAAGCCAACTAATTCAAAAAGCTCTTCTGCTTGAAACATTCCTTGATTTTCAAAATACCAGCCAATATCTCTTAAGTTCCAGCCTTCAGGAATTGTTATTACAGTTTTAGCTGTATCGCCAGAAATAATTTTATCTCCAATCTCTTTAATGCTCATTGAAGAATTCAAAGAATACTGGCCTGCCTGAAGCTTATTCTGACTCGTTCTTAAAAACACATAGAAGTTAAAGAAGATTCTGTTTTTTATTATTCCCTCTTTTTCTAAATTAGAAGCTATTTCAAAAAGGTTCTGGCCTCTTTCAACTAAAAAAAGGTTGTTTTCGCTATCAGTAGAGTTTTTAGCAAGATAAATCCCCCATACAAAAAACAATAGAATAAAAAAAAGAAAATAAATTGTTATTTTTTTTGCCATATTGATTTATTTATCGTTTGTAATAAGAGGTACAAATACAAATCCAGGATGTTCAACTTCTTTAAAATCAGTTTCAGAATTTTTAACAAACACCCAAATTGAAGTCTTTATTGGAGTTACAATTCTGCCACCTATTTTAAGTTGTTTTTTCCAAGCCAAAGGTATTTTTAAAGCTGAAGCAGAAGCTAATATTCTGTCGAAGGGTGCTTCCTTTTCATGACCCTTAGAACCATCTGCACAAATAAATTCAGTAATTCCTTTTTTAACAAAATTATATTTAGAGGTGTTTTTCTCACCAAAATCTCTTAATTCTTTTACAAGCTCAATAGCAATAACCTTTCCCTTTTCACCTACTATTTCAGAAAGCAGAGCTGTTGTCCAGCCAGAGCCAGAACCAACATCTAATATCTTATGACCTTTTTCTGGCTGAAGCTGTTCCAACATAAAAGCAACAACCAATGGCTGAGAAATTGTCTGACCATAGCCAATTGATAAAGCTTGATTTAATTCAGCTAAGTCTTTAGAATCTTCAGGCATAAAATCAATTCTTTTGATTTTTTTAAATGCCTTAATAATTCTTGGAGTTTTAAGCCATCCTTTTTCAATTAAATCATTGATCAAAGCCATCTAATTATCAGAATATAATGAAGATTTCTTAATAATGATTTTATAAATGTTCTCAATAAAATCTCCTCCAGCGTAACCAATAATAAAACTTAAAGCTGGAGTAAATGCTCCTTCTAAACTAAAACCAATATTTTGCACCGCAGAAGCTGATAAAAACCCAATTATTCCAGAAATTACTACTGTGCCTAAAAAGTACTCTACCCTAAAAGCCACATTTTTATATGAAAACTGATGTTTTATAAAACCGGTTAATCCCCTGACTGCTCCACCTAAAAACCCTGCGCCTAAAATTAAATAAGTCATAATTTGAAAAAAATAAATTAGTATTTTTCATTTTACCTTTTTTAAAATGCAATTAGCAAATATAACTTGCAAGTTTTTTGAAAAAGCATAAAAATAAATAATATAGATATTGTATTGATATTCTTTTTAATATTTGCCGAAATTTCTAAGGGAATATCAAATAAGTAAAGTTAAATTAATTAGAGATTAAATATATGTCTATGAAATATAAAGTTAACAAGGAAAAATGTAAGGGTTCTGCTGTTTGTATATCTACTTGCCCCAAAGGAGCTGAATGGGATAAAGATGGCAAGGCAAGGATTAAAGACTCAAAAGAGATAGAAAAGTGTGGAGTAGAACTGCTTTGCCCTTATAAGGCAATTGAAAGTATAAAGGAGGACGATCACGTAACTACCAAATGAGAGTTAGAAAAAATCTGCCAGTTTGTAAGCTGGCGGTTTTTTTTAACATTATCATTAAAAAACTTTACTGATAAAATTAATCATTCTAATCTTCTCAATGCTTCTACCGGTTTTAATTTTGCAGCTTGTCTGGCTGGAAAGAATCCTGCCAAGCAACCAATTAAAAAAGAAAAAACTAAACCAAAAACAATCAAACCAACACTTATTGATGCTCTGAAATAAAACGAAGGATTAGCCGATCCATACAACTCAATTGCTTTAGCAAAACCAACGCCTAATAATGTACCTCCTATTCCTCCACTAAGACCAATAATTGCAGATTCAAATAGGAAAATAGATAACACCGCTACATTCTTAGCGCCAACAGCTTTCATAATTCCTATTTCTTTGGTTCTTTCTCTGACTGAAGTAAACATTGTATTTGTTATTCCAATACCTCCAACAAGAATAGCAATACTGGCAAAAGCCATTATAGCTAACTGAATAACACCTAATATATTGCTCGCAATATCTCCTATTGTTTCAGACGTAATCACGCTAAAATCAGCTTCATCTGTTCCAGCTCTTCTTTTTCTAGTTTTTCGAAGACTTTCTCTAATATTTTCAGCTGTTTCATCTAAAGAAGCTCCTTCTTCTATTTTAACCATTACCATTTGAGCGCTTCCCTTTTTTTCTCCAGTCAAATTTCCATAAAGCATCATATCAACATATACTCCACTATCGTCAGTTTGACTACCCAAAGAATTCATTATTCCTACTATTTTAAAAGTTTTACCCTTAATCACTACACTGGAATCAACTTCAATATCTTGTTCAAATATTTCATAAGCCACTTGCTGACCGGCTACAACTTCTCTTTTGCCTCCAATAGGCCACCTCCCTTTCTCTAAACTCCATCCTTGATAACCTTCTAAAATTACTAAACTTTCTTCCCAGTCAACACCCATTAAAATGACTTGTTTGCTTTCTTCTTCATATCTTATAATGCTACTGGTGTGCGACATAGAAACTACTTCTTCTACCCCATCTGTTTTTTTAATAGTTTCGATATCTTCTTTTTCTAACTGCTGACTTCCAAGCATAGCCATTAATGGATTAGACATATCTCCAGGCATTACAAAGATCGTTTCTCCTCCTAAAGACCTTAACTGCTGTGTGATGCTAACTTTAATCCCTTCTGATAAAGATAATAAGCTAATAATTAAAAACACCCCTATAATGATACCAAAAATAGTGAGCCAGCTTCTTAAAGATCTTGTTCTAAGATTTCTTATAGCAATATAGAAATATTCTTTTATTTCTTCCATAAAAATTTGGATCCTTTTTGATGATTAGTAACAATTTCACCATCTTTAATGTGAAATATCTCTTCACTATAATCAGCGATGTTAGGATCATGAGTTACAACAATAATAGTTTTCTTCTCTTCTTTATGAAATCGTTTTAAAAGCTGCATAATCTTCTTGCCGGTTACTGAATCCAAATTACCTGTTGGCTCATCGGCAATAACAAGTTCTGGGTCATTAACAAAAGCTCTAGCTATAGCTACTCTTTGCCTTTCACCGCCTGAAAGTTCAGCTGGCTGATGATTAATTCTTTTTTCCAAACCAACTGATGTTAAAAGCTGTTTTGCCTTTTTCTTCCTTTGTTTTAATGATTTACCTTGAAAAACCATTGGCAGCATCACATTCTCAAGAGCCGTCAAGTGAGGCATTAAATTAAATGTCTGGAACACAAAACCAATAGATTTTCCCCTAAGCTGAGAAAGTTGATCTTCTGTTAATTTTGAAACATCTTTTCCATTTAAAACAACTTTTCCTTTAGTGGGAACATCCAAACAACCTATCATGTTTAAAAGGGTTGACTTACCAGAACCTGATGGTCCCATAATACTGACGAAATCGCCTCGAACTACATCGAGGCTTATACCTTTTAAGACTGTCAGTTCTATTTTTCCCAACTGATAAATCTTCCAAACATTATTTAGTTCAATAACTTTTTCTGACATTTAAGGTAAAATAACTTGCTCACCTTGTTCAATTCCAGAAATAACTTCTATAAGATCATTGGTGCCCTTAAGCCCAATTTCTATTTCACGTTCTGTAATAGTTTTATTTTCTAAAACTTGAACTATTGTTTTTCCATTCCTTTTTCTAACTGCTTTTTTCGGAACAGTTAATACGTTTTCTTTAAAATCAGTTCTAATAATTAAATCAGCAGTCATACCAGGTTTTACGTCTTCAGGTAAATCATCCAAAGAAACAGAAACCTCGTAATAAACCACTCCGTCTATTATTTTTTCAGCAGGGTCAATTGAAATTACTTTTCCTGTTAAAGTTTGTTCTGGAAAAGCAACTAAAATAATATTTACAGGATTACCAATATTCATTTTTGCCACATCTTCTTCATAAATATCTACCTCTATACTAAAAGGATCTGAAGGAAGAATAGTTATTACAGCATCTTTTAATGCTGATTGCACTAATTCCCCTACCCTTTTACCAATTTTAATAATTTGTCCAGCAACGGGTGCATTTAATATTGTGTCTTCAATCTGATTTTGTAAAAGCCAAGTCTTAGCTTTGGCTTGTTTAACCTGAGCTTGGTGTAAATCAACATCTTCCTGTCTTGGAGAAGCAGTTAACTCTGCTAAATCATCTTGAGCTGCTTTTAAACTGCCCTGGGCTGTATTAATATTGGCAGAATAAGTATTAATATTAACACTATTATCTAATTCGGTTGAAGAAATGGTTTGCTGAGAGTTAACAACATTTGTTAAGGCTGTATTAATATATCCTCTCTGAGCATCTAAAGAAGATTTATTATCAGAAGAAACAATGTTTTTATAATTAACTGTTTCGCAAGTATCTCTTATAACTTTTAAGGCATCAGAAATGTCGTTTAGCGTTTGTTCCATTTGATATAAGGCGTTGTCAATGTCCTGATTTGTTTCAGTATCTCTAGCCATATTTATGTATGACTCAACTTCATTCAAAGTATTCTGCATTTTATCTTTATTCTCTCTAACATTAAGTGATTCCTGATTAGTGGAAGTAAAGTATGTTCTTTGAACTAAACTTGCTACATTAAAACTGTTTGATGCTTTTAAATACGAATCATCCAAGACGTTTAAGGCGTCTTCATAAGCAGATTCTAAGTCTTTTTGTCCCTGGGCTTTGATATCTTCTAGAGATTGACTGGCTGTATCAAGTGCAACCTGGGCATTATTAACAACAGTTTGTTTAATTTGAACTTCTTGAGGAGTTGCACCAGCAATCAATTTATCAAGTTGAGCTTGATAGAGCTGCAAACTTGCTTGGGCCTCGCTTAACTGAATATTTAACTGAGCATTTTCTAGCTTTACTAAAACATCTTTTTCTTCAATCTTTTCACCCACACTGACGTAAATCTTTTCGAGCATGCCTGAAACTTTAAAACCAAGCTCAATTTGTTCTCCCTTTTTAACCTGACCAGTTTCTGAAATTTCCTCAATAACATTTGCAATTTTGGCTTCAGCAAAAATAAAATCATCCTCTGTTTTTTTAAAAATAGTTCTATAAGCAATAATTGTCAACAAAGAGACAATAACTATAATTCCAATGATTTTTCTTTTCTCCATATTAATTATTCTATCATATTCCAAGGCTGTGGAAAATTGATTTTCTAAATTTGACAAATTGTTTTACAATATACTAATCGCTCCTGAATAAACTTAACCTATCCAATTAAAGGTCGAAACTAATTGCTTTTGTTTTAAAAAATAAACTGTTAAAAATTATGGTAGACATACTTACTTTACTTAAAACATCTGAAATGAAGTGGATTATTACTCTAATTACAATTGATGTATTACTAGGAATTATTGCTGCCCTAGTAAAAAAAGATTTTCGTTTAGGAAAAGTAGCTGATTTTATGTTCAAACCTGTTTTAGCTTATATTTTAGGTTTTGGAATTTTAATGCTAATCCCAACAGCAATTCCATCTTTAGCCAAAATAAGCCAATTTTCATATATACTTGTGCTTTTGGCTTTAACTGGGTCAATTTTAAATAATCTATCAAGATTAGGACTAAAACTGCCGTCTTATCTAAAGAAATAAAAGCTCTGAAACGAACAAAAAAACATACTGTATTTTCAGTATGTTTTTTTGTTGAATCTAAGATTAACGTTTTTTGGAAAAAATCCTGTGCCAATCTGAATAATCAGAAATTCCCTGAAAAATTACTCCGCCTAAAAATCCATAGAATAATTGGTTTGCTAATGGAGAAATCTCATAAAATAGAACAACAGTCAGCATAACAAAACCCATTATCCAATGATGAATATGAAATTTAAAATTTCCAATGCCTAAAATCACAGAGTTAAGCTTTCCAGATAAAAAATGTGCCAATAAATAACCGAAAAGTCCTCCAAAAAAAACTTTCAAAGACAATAATGCCACAGGAAGACCTAGTAAGAATTTTGGCAATTTAATTTTTGTTTTTTTAATGGTCATATTTTAGCAGGGGTTCGTAGAGAATGTTAGAACTGCGTTTCAGCGTTCAGGTGAGTATATTTACATACCTGATTTAAACCCACAAACCTAACTTTTTTTGTATAATATCATATTTTACCCCACCCTGCAATTTACTATTTACTTTAAACAAAAACTGCCTGGAGTACCAGATGAGCATATTTAGTCCACGAACCCAATCCCACACTACCAGATTTTATCCTATCTCTCTGAGACAGAAATAGACATCTCTGAATAGTTTTTTTTATAGATATAATTTGCTATAATCGAAACAGAAACGATTAGAGAAATTAGTTTGAACCGCTAAATATTGCAAGGAGAGAACGACTATTATCTATGACGAAAAAAATTAACCCATCCTAAATATTATGGAAAAACATCAATTGACGAAAAAGGAGCGTCGGGAATTGAAGCGAGAAGAAAAAATATTAAGGAAAGAGAAAGAAAAAAGAAAACAAACCTTCTCCAAAATTACTTTTTGGCTTCTTGGAATAATAATCGTAATCGGTATAATTATTATCGTATTAAATTTTAACCCACAGACTTCTGACGATAACGTCCCAAGTCTTTCTACTATCCTCTCCCTCACTGATAGCGATTGGATAAAAGGTGATGAAGAATCAAATATAACACTTATTGAATACAGCGACTTTCAGTGTCCTGCTTGCGCAAGCTACTACCCGATTGTAAAGCAATTACTTCAAGATTTTGGAGATAGTATGAATTTTGCCTACCGCCACTTCCCTCTCAGGCAGATACACTTTAATGCTGAGAATGCTTCAAGGACAGCAGAAGCTGCAGGTCTTCAAAATAAATTCTGGGAAATGCACGATCTTCTTTTTGAAAACCAGGATCAGTGGTCTAATCAAAAGAATGTGAAAAAAACATTTATAGGTTATGCCCAGATTCTCAATCTTAATATCGAACAATTCGAAAATGACCTTGAATCAAAAGAAATAAAAGAAAAAGTTGACAATGATTATCAAAACGGAGTTAGATTAGGAATTCGATCCGTACCTTCTTTCTTCCTTGAGGGAAAGAAATTGGCTACCCCTCGCAGTTATGAACAATTCAAAATTATAATCCAGGAAGCTGTTTCTAATAACTAATATGAGTCAAATCTTAAAAATTATTATTATCTCATCGCTACTCGGTGCGCTATTTGGCAGCATCACTGCTTTGTTATGGCAAAACTTTCGAAAGCCAAACACAAAAAGCCTAATTAGCGAGTTTTATCTCGTAGAAAATGCTGTCCATGTTAGCCCCCATCATATACGAAAAGCAATGGACAAAGGAGACAAAACCTTTATCCTGGTAGACCTAAGAAGCGAACAAGAATACGAAAGAGAACATATTATTGGAGCCATAAATATTCCGGCCTATAAAGATCTCAATACTTCAGCTTATGGAGATACAGAAAGAATTGTGGCTGAATTTTCTCAACTTCCCGACAATAAAGAAATAATCGTTTATTGCTATAGCATGCCCTGTATGACAGGAAGGAAAGTAGGAAAAATGTTGGCGGAAAATAATATCTACGTAAAACACTTAGGAATTGGCTGGAATGAATGGCGGCATTTTTGGACTCTTTGGAATCATGAACACGAATGGGACCAGACAAATGTTGAAAATTACATAGCAAAAGGAATGGCACCTGGCGTTCCCCAAGTAAGAGAACTTCCTTCTCCTTGCGGCGAAGGTGAATTCAGCTGTTAACTCACGGTGCTCTGTTTTTATTAAAATCTAATACGACAATAATTATACTAGATTTCAAATTAAATCTTAATCTAACTTATAAATTACGCAAATATGATTTTAGCGGATTAAAAGCAATTCTTGACCATTCATCAACCGGAAATTTGGATAAAAAGATTTTGTCTATTTCTTCTAGCGACATTAACGCTCCGCTCTCAATCTCTGGATCTTTCGATTTAATAACAGTTGCATCAGTTTCAATAATATATAAAATTCCAAAATGTACTTTCCCCACATCGTTTGTATCGTTATTTATAAAACCTAAAGGATTTATTACTATTCTTCCCTTTATCTCAACTTCCTCTTTTAATTCTCTAAGCCTGCTTGTAATAATTGGGTTTTCATTCCCAACGTCTAATTTTTCGATGTGTCCACCAAGACCCCAAGAATAATTTCCCTGCAATCTTTTTTCCGGGTACACCGCATTCTTAGAAGATCTTTTGTAAATAAAAACTTGCTTCAGATTAGGATTAACGATTACCGTATAAGCTATTGGCTGTTTATATAAGGGGTTATTTTCAGCTGCGCTTCTTTCCATCCATTCGAAATTCTTTAAGATTCTTGATTGGTAATCTATCTCATTTACTGGAATAAATCCTTCAAAATAATCATCGCCAAACAGAGTTTCTATTTTTATAGTCATTATTTCCATTTTTCTACATCCTTTTTCTTTTCGTATTCATGTTATATTTAGTTATTTTTAATGATTTATTCTATCAAAAAACCGCTCAAAGAGCGATTTCCTGAAATTGCAGGAGCTCGTAGAGGATGTTAGAACCAAGATTGTGGTTGAAAATAAGGTTTTATTCATCAATTAACTTGATAAATTATTTTATGATTTCAACTACCTGTTCAGCAATCTTTTCAGGTGATTTATTGATTGTATTTATGATATTACATCTTTTATCCTTTTGACATATATTTCGAAGAGTTGCCAAAAAATTGACATTGTCTTCAATAAATCTTTCAACCGTATCACCAAAAACTCGCTTTAACTCCTCTTTACTTGTTTCTGTTTTATATCTTTCACTAATTCTTTGTTTGATTGTTTTATCATCTGCATCTAGAAGTATAAACTTGATATTATCCCAATCGCTATAGACTATTTCTTCAGGATTTGAAAAACCACAAATAATAGTAGAGATATCATCTTTTATATTCTGTTTACCATAATTTATCCAATATTCTGTTTCTTTTATTCTCCATTGTTTATCTGCACCATCAGGTACTCCTCTTTCGTCAAAATCATGAATATCATAATTCTCATTATCAAGCAATGATCTCAAATATGGAATGACTGTGGTTTTCCCTGCACCACATACTCCTGTTATAAAACAAACCTTTGATTCGTGTGTCATATTAGTTAATTATAATTATCTTTTTATTATACCAAAAACCGCTCAAAGAGCGATTTTTTCAACTAAAAATTGCAGGGGCTCGTAGAGGATGTTCGAACCAAGATTATGACTACAGAAGGAATTTTGATACCTAATTTGAATACCCAAACAAAAACTGCCTAAATTACTAGACAGTTTTTGATTTGATTTATTATCTATTCTTTATTCTTCTCTCAATCTTCTGAAGTTTAGAAAACTGGGAGTAAAATAGAATAGATAATAAAATATGAAAAAAAATTAAATAATTTTAAGCTAAAATCTGTAGCTTTTAAATAAGTCATCCCGTGTTAGGTCGTTAAATTCTTCCATCTCTGACTTCGCGACCCAGATCGCTACCGCGTCTGCCACTGGCTCGTTCTTCTTGCTTCTCGCATCCTCGTCGAAAAGAATCTTAATTCTTCCCGAAACCTTTTTATAGATTTCGTGGTATTGTGACTTTATAGTACAATTCGTCACAAAAACATATTTCTCTCCGTTTATCTCTCTGTCACCTCTTTTGTGGTTTCCGCATTTTGGACAGCCATCCTCCAGGCCCTTGCCTGCACACTTGTCACACGTCTTCTCGCGATCTGCGAACCAATCTTCTTCATCATCATCATCATCATAATCATCATCATAATCTTCATCTTCTTCTAATAATCCAGACATATTTTTTACCTCCTTTTCTTTAATTTCTTTAATTTCTTTCTCTTTTTACTCTTTTAAAGAGCTTAACTATATTTAAATTATAGCATATGATATATAATTTGTCAATACCAACTATCTAGAATTTGCATCAAAAAACCGCTCAAAGAGCGATTTCCTGAAATTGCAGGGGCTTGTAGAGGATGTTAGAACCATAATTATAGTTAAAAATGAGGTTTTATCCATTCACTTAAATTAACTTTCTTCGCCTTCTCTTTCGCTGTAATTTACATTACTCAAAAAAGAATCGATAGCCTGCCTTATATACGGAATTGTCTTGTCAGGCAAATCGTTAAGCTCAAACCAACCCAAATCATCGCACTTGTCTGACTCCATAATTTTTGGCTCACCCTGCCATTTTTCAGCTGTAAAAAAGAAATCAATCCTTTCATTGTTTTCCATCTTTCTATTCATTGTATGAATTAACTTTAAATCTGATACATTTAAAGTAACTCCTGTTTCTTCTTTTGCTTCTCTGACCATGGCTTGTTTAAGAGTTTCTTTCCCATCAAGATGGCCTGCTGGAAAGCTATAATGATTGTCAAAGTATCCTGTATTATATCTCCGGGAAAGAAGAATCCTGTTTTCTTTTATTAAAACTAAATATACTGCTGGCACTATTTTAAATCTTTCTTTTTGCATATACTCCATTATATCAAAAACCCGAAAAATAATCTCGGGCTTCAACAGCAGGGGCGGAGGGACTTGAACCCCCAGTATTCTTCTTTTGGAGAGAAGTGGTTTGCCAGTTAACCGACGCCCCCTCTCAGCCATAATATTATCTTATTTTTTCTCTTCATTCCAGTCTATCCTTGTTCCACCTCTTTGAGCGTTTTTGAAGTCAAATCCTTGAGGGTATCTTTTTTTAAGCTTTTCAATGTTTTCTTCTAAAACTTCTTCGAAATCCCAATCAAAAAAATTACAAATCATTGCAACATACCACAACATATCTCCAAGATTTTCTTTTATACCATCTGTCTGATCGTTATTATGAGAAAATGTTTTTTTAATACAACCGGCAAGGTCTCCTGCTTCACCTGTAACGCCTAAACCCCAGGTCATTATTTCTTTTTCCCTGTTCTTAAATTTTTGGGCAGTTGCTTTGCAAAACTTTTGGTATTCTTTTAAATTCATAAGAATTATCTTTTTAATTATTTGTGTAAAATGTGTTAACGACACCGCTTGCAGAATTTTTTCGATTCAAAATCTTTTCCATTGTATTTTTTCACCTTTTCGTATTCGTTCAGCCATAACAAGCTCGTCATGAATTCCATCAATAAGCTGGTAGTTTTTTGCTTCTTCTAAACTCACCCACGCATACTTATCTAACTCATCTTCTTGAAGCTTAATGTCGCCCGAAATATAATCTGCCATGCAAGAGATTACGAGAGATGGACTTCCGTCAGCGTGAACCGTTGCCAGACTTGTCACATATTCAATATTATCAACTTCAATCCCTACTTCTTCTTTAAGTTCTCTTCGTAATGTACGCTCCAAAACATTATACCAGTAATACTTCGTGTCTTTGGGTAATTGTAAATAATCACTTGTCTCCATCTTCCCGCCTGGTACTGTCCACATTCCAGGAAACCTCCTTTTCTTTGGCGATCTTCTGGTAATTAAATATTTTCCATCTTTTACAATAATAGCTGTAATTGCAACTTCATGAAGATAATGATTTTTATTCATAGTATGCTTACTTCTTCGCCTCTTTATGTAATGTATGTTTTCTACACCACTTGCAGTATTTTTTCAATTCCAACTTAGTTTTAACTTCAGTAAACATCTTCTTGGATTTCTGTGTATGATAATTAACCCTTTTACATTTTTCACACTTCATTTTTATGAATAGATTTTTCTTTTTTGCCATACTTATAATTTTTGAATTAATTATGAGCCTGAGAGCGGAGTTGCACCGCTGACCTCGTCTTTACCAAAGACGTGCTCTAACTAGCTGAGCTACCCAGGCAGTGCTAGTGGGTGGTGAGGGACTTGCACCCCCGAAGTCCGAAGACGTCAGATTTACAGTCTGATGCGATAGCTGCTCCGCCAACCACCCTATTTCAGAATTATTTTAACACAAACTAATTCTTTTTTCCACCCTTAAAATACTTATATTTTATTATTAATTTTCATAAAAAAATAGGGTTCTTAAGCCCTAAGAACCGAGGTCAGATTCTTATTAGCCACCAATATCTTTTTTATGATCGTTTCGCCACTTTTCAATTTTTTTGTGATTACCAGAAATCAAAACTTTTGGAGTTCTCCATTTTTTAGGGCTTTTTGCCTTTATTTTACCCTTTGGTTCAAACACTTCAGGTCTTGTATATTGAGGATATTCAATAAAGCCCTTTTCTTTTGTTATTCTTTCTTTTAAAAGCTCTTTTTTTCCTAAAACCCCGGGAATTAATCTTGAAACAGATTCAATAACAACCATTGCTGGCAGCTCTCCTCCCATTAAATCATAATCTCCTATTGATAATTCCATGTCAGCAATATGTTTTGCCACTCTCTCATCAACTCCTTCATAGCGTCCGCAAATCATAATAATCTCATCAAGTTTTGACAGATTATAGACTGTTTTTTGGTTAAACTTTTTTCCACGAGGTGTAAAAAGAATAATTTTTCTTTTTTTAGCTTTTGATTTCTTTAAAATTTCTTTCACAGCTTTAAAAACTGGTTCAACCTTAAAAACCATTCCCAATCCCCCACCATAAGGCCTGTCATCAACTGTTTGATGACGATCAGTGGTCCATTTTCTTAAATTATGGATCTTAACTTTAATAAGCTTCTTTTTTAAAGCTCTGTCAATTAAACTATCTGATAAATAAGAGTTAAATATATCAGGGAAAATTGTAATAATATTAAATTTAATCATATTTTTAAACAAAAACAGCACTATCACACTAATAATAGCACTGCTTTTGTTAGTAGTAAATCCTTTAGATTTACAATTTTAAATCACTAAGTTCTTCTCCGGCTGATGGAGATTTCCTTTCTTGAACACGAGACCCTTCTGGCTCTTCGATCTTTAAGTTCACTCTAGCGTGATTTTTAAGACCAACAATTCTAACCAGATTTCTAATGGCTCGAGCAGTAGATCCAGCCTTACCAATAATCTGACCCATGTCTTCAGGGTTTACTTTCAATGAAAGTAAAACTCCCATTTCATCAACCCTGCGGTCAACTTTAACATCGTCTGGGTTATCAACTAAGGCTTTAACAATAAACTCAAGAAATTCTTGATCACTTGATTTAGCCATATTATCAATCAATAATGTTTCATTCAGTAGCCCGACCTTTCAGCCTACCTCTCCATTAATCAATCGGAGAATCAGCCAAACAGATATATTTGCTACTTGACTAAAAGTTTAATGGATTTAAGGTTTTTGTCAATGGTTATTAAAAATATAAAAACTCGTTTAAAACGAGTTTAATATGCAAGATATTTATAAAAAATTATTCTTTTTTTTCTTCTATTTGTTTAGGTTTTAATTCTTTTTCAGGATCTTCTTTTTTCTCCTCTTTTTTCTCTTCTGCCTTCTCTTCCTTAATTTCTTCACCTTTCACTTCTTCTGGTTTTCCTTCATCTTTTTTAGCTTCTACGGGAACTACAACCTCTTCTTTTTTCTCTTCTTTTTTCTCTTCTGCCTTTTCCTCCTTAATTTCTTCATCTTTCACTTTTTCTTTTTGTTCTGGAGCTTCTTCTAATGACTTTTCTGTTTCAGGTTTAGGTTTCTTTTTTTTCTCTTCAGTTTTTTCTTCTGCCTTTTCTTCCTTAATTTCTTCACCTTTCACTTCTTTTGGTTTTCCTTCATCTTTTTTAGCTTCTACGGGAACTACAACCTCTTCTTTTTTCTCTTCTTTTTTCTTTGACTTTTTATGCTTTACTATTTTCTTGCCTTCAATGATTTTTTCTGAAACCAGTAAATTATGAATGGTTTCTGAAGGCTGAGCGCCAACTGAAAGCCAGTATTTAATTCTTTCTTTATTTAAAACCTTTTGCTTGATTAATGGATTCCAAAAACCAACCTCTTCAACAAAGCGACCACTCTTGGGAGGATTTCTCTTATCGGTCACAACAATCTTAAATGATGGCTGATTCTTTTTACCTACTCTAAATAATCTAATTACTAACATATACTTTTTATTCTTTTTCTAAAGCATTTCGGGCTGCTTCTTCTTCAGCTTCCTGTTTTGAAGAACCCTCACCTTTAGCTATTAATTTTTTCTCTAAGAACACACCAATAACAAAGTGCTTGACATGGTCAGGACCCCACTCCTTTAATACTTTATATGAAGGGGTAATGCTTGTTTTCTCCTGAGCTTCTTCCTGAAATCGTGACTTAGCGTCTTTGTAAAGTCCTTTTTCAATAATTTCTGGTAATTCTTTCATTAAATTCTTTTTAATAAATTGTTTAGCAGCATCATATCCGATATCAAGATAAATTGCTCCAATTATTGCTTCAAAAGCATTGGCTAAAATATATTTTCTAGCTTTGCCTGCTTCTTTTGACTGACCTTTGGAAAGCAGCATAAAATCACCGAATTCAAGCTCCTGAGCCATTACAGAAAGTATTTTCGAATTAACTAAAGCTGCTCTCCAGTTGGTTAATTCCCCTTCTGGTTTTTTAGGATAATTCTGGTAAAGATCTTCAGTAACAACCAACTCCAGCACAGCATCTCCTAAAAACTCTAATCTCTCATTATGATGCAAATGGAAGTCAGAATTTTCGTTTAAATAGGAACGATGAACGAATGCCTGAGTTAAAAGATCCTTATTCTTAAAATTAAGATTTAATTTTTTCTCAAGAATTGAAATGTCTTTCATTGATGTTAAATTGCTAAGCTGTTAAATTGTTAAATTGTGAAAAATAATTTAGCAATATAGCAACCTGGCAATCATTTATTTTTTTTTATTTTTTCTACTTCTTTTTTATTCTCTTTTTTATTTTTTGGCTTCTTTTCTTTATCTTCTTCGTAGCCAGGAAGATTCTTATAAACTGTTCCCAATACTCCGTTAATAAACTTGCCTGAATTCTCTCCACCAAAAGATTTTGCCAGCTCAATCGCTTCATTGATAGCTACTTTTGGAGGAACAGCTTTTTTGTCCTCATAGAGTAATTCATAAATCCCGAGTCTTAAAATATTTCTATCAACAATTGAAATTTGATTAATCGGCCATTGAGGAGCAGCTGTTTTAATAATATTATCAAGCTCCTTTAAATGCTCTACCACACCTGTTACCAGCTCCCAGACAAAAGTTTTATCTTCCAGTCCTGGACCAAATTCCTCAAGATTTCTTTCAACAATAGTATTCAAATCCAGTTCTTTATCGGAAAAATCCCACTCATAAAGAGACTGCATTGCTATTGAACGCGAAAGATGACGACTAGCCATGAATTAAATTGTTAAATGATTGAATTATTAATAATTATTTTCTGGATAAGGATTTCCAATCCAGAGATTTTTTCTTTGGTGCCTTATCTTTATCTTCTTTTGCTTGAACCTCTTTTTCTCTTCTTTTTCTTTCTTTTTTATCTAATTTAGCAAAAACATCAATAATTTGCCTTCCTTTATAATAGCCACAAGAAGAACAAAGTGTGTGAGATAATCGAAAAGCCCCGCACTTTGGGCACTTGTTTAAATTAGTCTCTTTCAAAACAAGGTGAAGTCTCCCCTTATCTCTTTTTGATTTTGTGCCTCTTTTCTTTGGACAGGCCATAATAAAAATGGCTCAATGGCCATACGATTAACTAGCTAATTTTATAACTTTAAACTAAATTTATGGAAATTGCAAGCAGAAATGAGCAATTTAACTATATCTTATCACTGGCTTAAAGCTTCTCCTATGAATCTTACAAGGCCCTAATTCTGCCAACGCAGCCATGTGTTTTTTTGTACCATAGCCTTTATGGTTAATAAAACCATATTGAGGGTATTTTTTATGCTGTTTTCTCATTAATCTATCCCTTCTTACTTTTGCAATAATAGAAGCTGCTGCGCATGAAAAAACTTTATTATCACCTTTTATAATTGACTTCTGAGGAATATCTAAATTAACCTTTATTCTGCCGTCTAAAATTAAAAACCCAATTTGTCTTTTCCCTAATTTCTTCTCAAGATTTCTGACCGCTCTTTTCATGGCTAGCTTAGTAGCTTGTAAAATGTTTATCCTATCAACTATTTTTTCTGAAGCCCTGCCTATCCCCCATTGAATTTGTTTGTGATTTGTTAAAATTTTATATAATTCTTCTCTTTTTTTAGGAGTAAGTTTCTTGGAATCTCGAACGCCTAAATGATTAAGTGACTTAATGTCCAAATGATTATTGGACCTGACAATTATTGCAGCAGCAAAAACTGGTCCAGCCAAAGGGCCTCTCCCTGCTTCATCTATTCCAACCACTCTTTTATATCCTTTTTTCCATAATCTTTTTTCTTGAGAAAAGTTTGGATATCTCATTATCTTCATTATATTGAAAATTATGAATTAAAAAAGTGTAAATTTGACCATCCTTAGTAGAAAAAGTAAAATGATTTAATTATGTCTAAGTTTACTCACTTACATGTCCATAGCCACTATTCTCTTTTAGACGGTCTACCAAAAATAGATGAACTTTTGGATTATGTAAAAAAACTAGGTATGGATTCTGTTGCCATAACTGACCATGGCGTACTTTATAGCGCTGTTGAGTTTTTTAAAAAAGCAAAGAAAAAAGGAGTGAAAGCAATTATTGGCTGTGAAGCATATACTGCCTTTGAATCAATGCATCAGAAAAGACCGCACATTGATAATAGAATCTATCACTTAATTCTTTTAGTTAAAAATGAAACAGGGTATAAGAATCTGGTTAAATTGCTGACAAAAGCACATTTGGAAGGATTTTATTATAAACCAAGGATTGATGACGAGTTATTGGCTAAACATTCAAAAGGACTAATTGGACTCTCAGCATGTTTAAAAGGAAAAATTCCTCAATTGATTTTACAAAATAAAATCGAAGAAGCAAAAGAAACAGCATTAAAGTATAAAAAGATATTTGACAATGATAGTTTTTATTTAGAAATTCAGGATCATCCAAACATTGAAAAACAAAAAAAAGTGAACGAAGTTTTAATTTCTTTTTCAAAAGAATTAAAGATTCCTTTAGTTGCAACAAATGATGCTCACTACTTAAGATCAGAAGATGCTGACGCTCAAGACACTTTAATGCTTATTAACACTGGTGCCGATCCCAATGACCCTGAGCGCTTAACTATAAAAGCTGATGATTTTTCTTTAACAAAACCAGAACAAATAATAGAAGAGTTTAAAGACACACCAGAAGCCATTGAAAATACTTTAAAAATAGCAGAACAATGCAATTTTGAATTTAAACTTGGACAAATAAGACTACCTGAATTTAAAACACCTAATAATGAGACAGTTGAACAATATTTAGAAAAGCTTTGTAAAAAAGGTTTGAAAAAGAAATACGGCGCCTTGCCTAAAAAAGAAGTTACAGACAGATTAAATTATGAACTGGAAATGATTAATAAAATGGGTTTTTCTTCATACTTTTTAATTGTCCAGGATTTTGTTAACTGGGCCAAAGAAAAAAGAATTGTTGTGGGTCCAGGACGCGGATCAGTCGGAGGCTCCTTAGTGTCTTATCTTTTAAATATTACCAGTATTGACCCATTAAAGTATGAGCTTCTTTTTGAAAGATTTTTAAATGTCGGAAGAAACGAACTGCCCGATATTGATTTAGACTTTACTGATAGAAGAAGGAGTGAAGTTATTGAATACGTTACTGAAAAATACGGCAAAGATAGAGTTGCTCAAATAATTACTTTTGGAACAATGGCAGCACGCGCTGTGATAAGAGATGTTGGCAGAGCTCTTAGCTATCCTTACAGTTACTGCGACCAGATTGCAAAAATGATTCCTTTTGGACACAATTTGGAAGAAACTTTAGCAAAAATCCCTGAATTCCGTCAGCTTTACGAAACAGATATTAAAGCTGAAAAATTAATTAATTTAGCTAAAAAGCTGGAGGGAGTAGCCCGTCACGCTTCAACTCATGCCTGCGGAATAGTAATTTCAGCCAAACCATTAGACAATATTATTCCTTTACAGCATCCAACCCAGAATAAGAATGAAATTATTACCCAATACGAAATGCACGCAGTTGAAGATTTAGGTCTTTTAAAAATGGATTTTCTAGGACTTAAGAATCTGACAATTATTGAAGACACGCTGGCAAGAATATATGCAATACATAAGAAAAAGATTGATATTGAAAATCTCCCGTTAAATGACAGGCAAACTTATAAATTATTGCAAAAAGGAAAAACAGTTGGAGTGTTTCAAATGGAATCGGGTGGTTTTCAAAGATACTTAAAACAATTAAAGCCTGATGAATTTGAAGACATTATTGTCATGATTGCGCTTTATAGGCCTGGTCCTATTGCTTTAATCCCTGAATATATCGCCAGAAAACAAAACAAAAGCAGAGTTGAATACATTCATCCAAAATTAAAAGAAATTCTTAAAAAAACTTATGGGCTTCCTGTTTATCAAGAAGATTTAATGTTTATTGCTCAAAGACTAGCCGGATTCTCTCTATCTGAAGCAGATATTTTAAGAAAAGCTATTGGAAAAAAGATTGAAAAACTGCTCCTTGAACAAAAACAAAAACTCATTAAAGGAATGAAAGAAAATGGAATAGAAGACGGTGTTGCCAGAAAAATATGGGAATGGATTTTGCCTTTTGCACGTTATGGATTTAATCGCTCTCACTCAGCAGCCTATGCTACTATTGCTTATCAAACAGCTTATTTAAAAACACATTATCCAGTTGAGTTTATGTCAGCTCTCTTAACTTCAGAAAAATCAGACGTAGAAAGAATTGGGTTTTTAATTGATGAGTGTAAAAAAATGGGGATTGAAGTGTTGCCCCCTGATATTAATGAAAGCTGGAGAAACTTCGGCGTAATTCCCCACAAAAAACAAATGCGCTTTGGCTTATTCGCAATAAAAAATGTAGGAGAAGGTATTGTTAATACAATTGTTAATGAAAGAAAAAGCAATGGACCTTTTCAATCAATTAATGATTTCATTTTAAGAATAAGCTCAAAAGATTTGAATAAAAAATCTTTGGAAAGCCTTATTAAAGCAGGGGTTTTTGACAGATTTGCAGAAAGAAACCAGCTTCTCCACAATTTAGAAAGATTTTTAAGCTGGAACAGAGAAAATCAAAAAATAAGGGCGAATGGCCAGATTGGACTTTTTGACGGAACGCAAACAGCAACAGTCAAAATCCGTCTTGAAGCCACAGAGGCAGCAAGTAAAAGAGAAAAACTAAGCTGGGAAAAAGAACTTTTAGGCCTCTTTGTAAGCTCCCACCCATTAGAGGATTATAAGGCTATTTTAGAAAAAAAATCTGTTCAGATAGCAAGTCTTGGCACTTCCACGTCGCGCAGGCGTGTAAGAATAGGAGGCATAATTTCCAAAATTAAGAAAATTATTACTAAAACTGGTAAGCCAATGATTTTTATGAACCTGGAAGATTTATCTGATAAAATTGAAGTGGTAGTGTTTCCGTCAATGATCGAAAAAGAACCAACATTATTTAAAGAAAACAAAATAGTGTTTGTTTCGGGAAGATTAGATAGCAGTAGAAGCATAACTCCAAAACTAATTTGCGAAGACATTGAAGAAATTATTGAAGTTTGACAAAAACTTATTGAAATCTTAAACTAAAGACATGTTAAGGATTTTGAAACAACTTAACACTACAACTATAACCTCTTTTTAGGAGACTAGGTCTTGAAGTTTTAAACTATTCAGGAACTAGCCTCTCAAAAAGAGGTTTTTGTTTTATAGATCGAAAACATATATAATTAATTAATTAATAAAATACAATAATATGGTTAAAAAAGAAAACAAAGACATAAAAGCAATGCGCCACAGCGCTGAACATGTTCTAACCCAGGCAATGTTGAAACTCTATCCAGGGCTTAAAATGGCAATGGGACCTGCCACTGAAGATGGTTTTTATTTTGATTTTGATTACAGTAAATCAATAAGTGAAAAAGATTTCCCGAAAATTGAAAAAGAAATGGAAAAAATCATTAAAAAAGATTTACCTTTTAAAAAAGAAATTTTAAAAGTATCTCAGGCCAGGAAACTTTTCAAAAATAATCCTTATAAACAAGAATGGCTGGACGAAATAAAACAAAGGAAAGAAAAAGCAGTAATTTATAAGACAGGAGATGAATTCACTGACTTATGCGGAGGACCTCATATTAAATCTACTGGTAAAGTTGGCGCCTTTAAGCTTTTATCTGTTGCTGGTGCTTATTGGAGAGGAGATGAAAAAAATAAAATGTTAACCAGAATTTATGGCACTGCTTTCAAGACAAAGCAAGGATTAAATGAATATATTAGAATACAAAAAGAAGCTAAGAAAAGAGATCATAGGAAACTTGGAAAACAACTTAACTTATTCGTTTTTTCAAAAGAAGTGGGTCTTGGACTGCCTCTTTTCACTGAAAAAGGCACAACTATTAGGCGCGAGCTTGAAAGGTTTATTGTTGATGAAGAAATCAAAAGAGGATACAAACACGTTTGTACGCCTGATTTAGCCCGAGTCAAACTTTATGAGATTTCCGGTCACTATCCATACTATAAAAACGATATGTATCCTGTTATGAAAATTGATAATGATAGATTAATTTTAAGACCAATGTCATGCCCTCACCATTTCATGCTTTTTAAGAGCAGACCAAGAAGCTATAAAGAACTCCCTCTTAAAATTGCTGAATTAGCTAAAATGTATCGTTATGAAAAATCAGGAGAGCTTACAGGGCTAATGAGAGTAAGAGGGTTTTGTTTGTCTGATGCACATATTTTCTGCACAAAAAATCAGGCAGCGTCAGTAATCAAGGAAGTGATCAATCTTATAAATTTCACGACAAAAACTTTAAAACTAAAAAAAGGTAAAGATTACTGGTTCAGATTGTCTTTAGGTGATCCAAAAAATAAAAAAAAGTATTATGATGATCCTGCAAATTGGAAACAAGGAGAAAAGATTCTTAAAGATGTTTTAGAGAGTGTTAAAGCTCCATACGTAACAGCTAAAGACGAAGCTGCTTTTTACGGTCCGAAAATTGATGTTCAAATGAGAAACATTAATGGCAAAGAAGATACTGCTTTTACTGTTCAATATGATTTCTGTATGCCATCCCGCTTCAAACTAGAATATACTAATGAAAAAGGTAAAAAAGAACAGCCAATAGTGATTCATAGATCTTCTATTGGGGCACTAGAGCGAATCATGGCATTTTTAATCGAACACTATGCAGGAAACTTTCCGCTCTGGCTGGCTCCTGAACAAATATGGGTAATTCCCGTTGGAAAACAACATGTTAAATACGCTAAAAGTGTTGTAAAAAATCTGGCTAAAAATAATTTCAGATATCAATTAAAAGACGAGAATGAAAGTGTTTCTAAAAAAATAAGGAACGGTGAAATTCAGAAAATCCCCTACCTACTGGTAGTTGGAGATGAAGAGTTAAAATCAAAATCGGTTAGAATAAGAAGTAAAGGAAAAGATTTGGGTAAAATTAAATTGACACAATTTATTGAAAAAGCAAAAATAGAAGTGGAAAAGAAAAATTAATTAATATAATCATTGTTTATAAAACATGACAAATAAAATTAAATTATTCTTTATTCTAGCAATCTTAGGATTAGCCCTAGGAAAAGCTATTTATGCTCAAGGAGTAACTCTTTCACAGGAAATCAGTGAGATTATTTGTAGCATTGAAGAACCTTGCTCTGAAGGATTAGAATGTATCAGCTTTCCAGAAATAGGTCTGAGATGTGCAGAGCCTAATGCTTGTAGTTATTATGAATGTCCTGAGAATACTCAATGTCTTGTAGCCGAGAGCTACCCCCTTCAAGTTATCTGTTCACCATTAGTTGTAACTGAAGAGCCTGAAGATACTGAAACTGTAGAACAAGCCATTAATCTTGATGAAGATGTTCAGCCAGCTGATTTGGAAGTTTACCCACCAACAATTTTGCCTGACAGCCCTTTTTATTTTTTAAAAAATTTAGGGAGAGGAATCAGGACTTTTTTCACTTTCAATCCGCTAGCTAAAACAGAGCTAAGAGAAAAATTTGCCAATGAAAAATTAATGGAGCTTAAAAGAATGGTTGAAATGAATAAAAGCGCTAATGCCATAAGAAGCGCTGCTCAAAACTATCAGGAAGAAGTTGAAACGGTAAAAAAATTCGCTGAGAGAATAAGAACTACTGCCCAGGAAAATGAACAAGTGGAAACATTTTTAGATAAATATATCCAACAGCAAGCACTACACAACAGAGTTCTTAGAAAACTTGCAGATCAAGTGCCCGCTGAAGTCCTTGAAAAAATACAAGCCACCAGGGAACTGCATTTGGAAAAGTTTAGTGAAGTAATGCAGAAACTAGAAGATAAAGATAAAATAGCTGAGAGATTAGAAAAGAATCTAGATTTGGTTAAGGGAAGTGATTTCAAGAATTTTATAAACATAGGCATAGTTGAAGCTTTGAAAGAAAAACTTCCCGAAGATATTAGAGTAAAAATCGAAGAAAAACAGGAAGAGATGCTTGGAAAATTACATGAAAAGTTAGAAACCCTGCCCTCTGAAAAAATGGAAAGCTTTACTCCATACATTAAACAAATTAGCGGAGATAAGATGAAATATCTAGATATTATAGAAACACTTGAAGGAAAAAAACTTTCAGATAAGTTAAGGTCGGTAATCGAAGATGCAAGAAATGAATTAGAAACTAACCAATAAATAGAGAAATGATTTAAAAACAGCCCTGAATAAGGCTGTTTTCTGTTGTCTCAAATCTTGCTTGATATATTGACGTACGTTATAACGGGCGTTGCCCGATATATCACAGAGTGTTATAAAGAAATTATGAAAAAATACTTTATTTTTACCTATGGCTGTCAAATGAACAAAAGCGACAGCGAACGAATTGCTTCTTTCTTAGAAGAACACAAATACAAGCCCGCTTTAAACTACAATAAAGCTGATTTAATTATGGTAAATATGTGTTCAGTAAGACAATCAGCAGTAGACAGAATCTATGGACTTGATCTAAAATTTCAAAAACTAAAGAAAAAAAACAAGCAACTAAAAACAATTTTAACTGGCTGTATTTCAAAAAAAGACCACAAAAAATTCATTAAAATATTTGATTTGGTTTTGAGTATTAAAAATTTATCACAATGGCCAAAATACTTTGAAGCTGGATTTTTATCAAATCTATGGCCACCTTTACTACAACAAAATAATCAATATTTTAATATACAAGCCAAGCAAGCTAGCAAGCTTTCAGCTTTAATTCCAATATCTTCGGGCTGTAATAACACTTGCGCATATTGTATTGTTCCTTTTACTCGCGGACCTTTAATTTGCAGAAGTCATAAAGAAATTATTAAAGAAGTAAAAAAAGCAATTAAAAATAACGTTAAAGAAATATGGCTTTTGGGACAAAACGTTAATGACTATAAATCCCCTATTGATTCTAAGATAAATTTTGCAAAGCTTTTAGAAATAATTAATGACATTGATGGTGACTTCTGGATAAGATTTACATCTCCAAACCCAAAAGATTTTTCAAGTAAATTGATCAATACAATGGCAAAATGCAGTAAAATAACCAAATACTTAAACTTGCCAGTTCAGTCTGGAGATAATGAAATCTTAAAAAAAATGAATCGGGCTTACACAGTTGAAAAATATAAAGGTTTAGTTAAAAAAATAAGAAAGGAAATCCCGGATATTAGTTTATCCACTGATGTTATTGTTGGCTTTCCAACTGAAACTAAAAACCAATTTCAAAATACAATTAAATTGTTTAAAGAAATGAAATTTGACATGGCATATATTGCTAAATATTCTCCCAGACCTCATACAAAGGCCTTAGAGTTAAAAGATGATATTTCCAAGAAAGAAAAGCAAAACAGGTGGCTCGCTTTGACAAAAATTCTTGAAAAAACTGCTTTAGAAAACAATAAAAAATATGTTGGAAAAGATGTTGAAGTATTAATAAATGAATACAAAAAAGGATCCTTGCTTGGAAAAACCAGAACTTATAAAACAGTGAAGATACAGAGCGAGAATAAAGGCTTAATGGATAAAATAATAAAAGTAAAAATTACAAAAGCTCTGCCTTGGGGGCTTGAAGGAATTCTCTCTAAACCAAAACTGATTGTAATTTTAGGACCCACTGCAACTGGCAAAACAAATTTAGCTATTAAATTGGCAAAACAATTCAATGGAGAAATTGTTTCAGCTGACTCTAGACAGATTTATAAAGAAATGTCTATTGGGACTGCTAAGCCAACAAAAAAAGAAATAAAAACTGTCCCCCATCATTTAATTGATTTTCTTACTCTAAATAAAGATTTTAATGTGGCGCTTTATAAAGAAAAAGCAATTAAAGCAATAGAAGAAATTTACAAGAAAGGAAAGCTACCATTTTTAGTTGGGGGCACGGGTTTATATATAAAATCAATTGTCGATAATATTGATTTTCCAAAAGTAAAACCTAATAAAAAATTAAGGGAGCAATTAGAGAAAAAAAATACTAAAGAGTTATTTAAAATTTACAAAAGATTAGATCCTCAAGGCGCTAAATTAATCGATAAAAATAATAAAAGAAGATTAGTACGTGCAATTGAGGTTTGTAAAATTACAAAAAAACCATTCTGGCAGCAAAGACAAAAAAAAGAGTCTGCCTTTGAAGTTTTGCAAATTGGAATAAAATTACCGAAAAAAGAATTAGAAAAAAGAATCTCAAAAAGAACTAATAGAATGTTTGAACTTGGGTTTGAAAAAGAAGTTAAAAAACTAACAAAAAAATATGGCGCTTCTCCCCTGCTCCAAACAATTGGTTATCGGGAATGGATGCCTTTTCCTGCCACTAAAAAAGATAAAGAAAAAATTAAAGAAAAAATTAAAGTTCACACATTACAGTTTACTAAACGTCAGATGACCTGGTTTAAAAAAGATTCAAGAATTCATTGGATAAAAAAATACCAAAAAGCAGAAAAATTAATTAGAAATTTTTTATATTAGCGAGGACCGTCCTCGTAAAGAATCTAGTGCGGTAAAAGGGGTTTAATTAAAACTCTCTTTTTTTAAAAAAAAAGAGAGAGACAAGCTCTCATCTAAATTTATTAAAAAGTTCTAAAAGTTCTGACGGTTTTGATTTGATAATCCTTCCTATTTCGAAGAGATTTCTCATACCATAATGCAATTTTTCAACAAGGATATATTCAATAACCGCCGCATCAAACTCTTTCTTAAATTCTTCCGATGAATTATATATTTCTCTACAGAGAAGCTCAACATACCTGAACACTCTCTTTAAATGTTCATATTCGTTATTGTTTGTATTCTGCCACTCCCGAGGAGAAAATATTCTCTCTGGAAAATAATGATAAACTCTATGTCTTATCTCGTGAAAACGAAGAGCGGCCAATACTTCTTCCAAAGAAAACCGAGGAGACTGATTGGTAGTTTTTAAAAGTTCTGAATCTCTAAAAAGCATAATGCTTTTCTGTTTTTGTCTCTCACTCCATTCATACAAACCAACACCGAATATTAAATAAAGCTCCCCCTCATAATCAGTAATAAAAGAAGGGGCTTGAGAACAATATCGAAATCTTTCAGCTTCATCTGAAGGAGAATATGGAAGCACATAAACTTCTATTGGATTTTTTGGGAAAACTATTCTATCCAATCTTTCTATGCCTTCACTTAATTTCTCGCACATCCTTAAATCATCCTTTTTTAACCCTTTCATCTTTATCAATCCTTTATCAGTAATTTTATATTATACCAAATTATTCTTATTTGTCAAATTATCTTTTATATAAAAAATGTGACGCGGTCTTTCCTCGTCACATATAATAAGTTTATTATTTGAACTTTTATAGTTAAGCTCCGATTTTCTTTTTCAAAATCTTGCGAGCTTGTTCTGGATTGATTCTTCCTCTTGTTTTAGCCATTACCTGGCCGATTAAAAACTGGAGGGCATTTTCTTTTCCTTTTTTAAAATCTGAAACTGCTTTTTGGTTAGTTGAAATTATATTTTTAACAATAGTAATAATTTCATCTTCGTCAGTTATTTGAGTTAATCCTTTTTCTTCAATAATATTAGATGGATCAGCACCGGTTTGAAACATTTCAAGCAAAACTGTTTTAGCAATTTTGCTTAATATGGTTTTGTTTTCAATCAAACTAATAAATTCAGCAAAATTCTCTGGAGTAATAAGAAAATCTTCACCTTCAACACCTCTTTCTTTTAACAAGCTTTGTAAGTCAGTGATTATGTAATTTGTTGCTAAAATTATGAGAGCATGGAGCTTATCCTTAGAAAGATTGGGCTCAAACTCGCTTACTACTTTTTCAAAATATTCTCCTAAATCTTTATTGTAAACAAAAAACTCAACGCTATCTTCATCTAGCTTATATTCATCAGACAGCCTTGTTCTTTTATTATAAGGAAGTTCAGGAATTTCAGCCCTAATCTCATTAATTTCATCTTTAAAAAACTTAAGAGGCGGTAAATCAGGTTCTGGGAAATATCTGTAATCATGAGCTTGTTCTTTTTCACGCTGGGAAACTGTTACTGATTTTTTCTCATTCCAGCCTCTTGTTTCCTGGATAACTTTTTTACCTTTTTTTAAAACCTCTTTTTGTCTTTTAATCTCGTAATCAATTGCTTTTTCAACAATTCTAAAAGAATTAAGATTTTTAATTTCCACTTTTGTGCCTAAAGTCTTTGAACTCTCAGGCTTTACTGATATATTAGCTTCTATTCTTAACTGACCCTTTTCCATATTCGCTTCAGAAACCTTTAAATAACGTAAAAGCAGGTGCAGCTCCTGACTGAATTTTCTGGCTTCCAGGGCTGAATTTATATCAGGTTCAGTAACCAGCTCCATTAAGGGAATTCCAGCTCTGTTAAAATTAACCAAGCTATAGTCTGCTCCTTTGCTGTGAACTAAACTGCCAGTATCTTCTTCTAAGTGAACCCTAGTAATTTTTACGGTTTTTGGCTCTTTGCCCTTGATTTTAAACTTTAACTCTCCTTTCTGGGCAATAGGCATGTCATACTGAGAAATCTGATAGCCTTTTGGTAAATCAGGATAAAAATAATTTTTTCTGTCAAATCTTGAAATCATTGAAATTTCTGATTTTAAAGCCAGGCCAGTTTTAATAACGCGTCTAACTGCCTCTTTATTTATAACAGGAAGTGTACCAGGGTGACCAAGACATACTGGACAAACATTAACATTGGCTTGGCTCTCATTAGGGTCATTGGCGCACGAACAAAACATTTTAGAATTAGTTTTTAATTCTACATGTATTTCTAAACCTATTACTGGTTGAAGTTCAGCTTTGTTCATAATTTACTTTAAAGCTTCTTTCATTATTTTAACTCCAGAACTAGTACCAACAATATTAGCCCCAGCTTTAACGGCATCCTTTAAATCTTTTAAAGTTTTGATTTTTCCTGAAGCTTTAACTAATAAGCCGGGGGCTGATTTCTTCATTAATCTAAGATGATAAAATTTTTCTTTTAATTCACGATGCTCTAACGGGTCCTTGCTAGTAGCAGTTTTAACACAAAATGCCCCTGCCTTTTTAGCAATCTGGCAAGCTTTAACAATCTCTTCGTCTGTTAAAAAACCTGAACCAATAATCACCTTGGTGGGTAAAACCCTACAAATCGGCTTTAAATCCTTTAAAACCTTATTCCAGCGCCCATGCTTTACATCGGGAATTGAATTTACAATATCAATATGATCTCCTCCATCTCGTTTAATCTTCTTACAAATTACAAGTCTTTTTTCATGAGAACTGTCCCCTATTGGCTCATCAACTAAAACCACAATTTTAGCATCAAATGCTTTTATTTCTTTTTTTACAAAGCTTACCCATTCAGGCCTGATACAAATCCCTCCAAAGCCATATTTCTTAACTTCATCACAAAGTTTTTTAATGTCTTTTTTGGTTGCTCTAGGATTAACATTAGTCTGATCAATGATTTTGGCAATTTTTTCTTTTATTAAACTACTCATAAATTTAGTTTTTTAATAATTATTTTTTTAATTTATTTAAAGACCTACTCAATAGATTTTTCTATTTTAACACAGCTTATGGAAAAATAAAAAAAAACAGGGTATTAGCCCTTTAGTTGATTGGATTGGGATCCTTTAAAAACAAATCTTCATTACTATCTATATCTTCAATGTAGATAGTTTCGTCTAAAACTTCTTTCAGAACTTCTGCGCAATGGCTTTTAGAACTTATTACTGTTGTTGGAATGCCAAAACGTCTTTTTGCCGTTCCAAGAATAACACTAAAAGCTTTATCGCCGGAACAAAGTATAATTTTTTCAGGTCTTGCAGAACTGTTATTAACATCAAATAGTATAGTGAACATATCGTTCATCAGTGCTATATCTACGTCTTTTTCTGTTTCAATAGATATAAATCGTATTCCCTGGGCTTGTAGTTTTATCCTTAACTGTTTTAGATGCATTCCATATGGTGATTCATCTTCATTTGACCGCCAATAAAACCGGACATGCAGTTCTTTTTCCTTTTTAGCCAAAAATGTGAAGAATTTATTATGATTTATTTTTTTACTCAGAGTTTCATTTTCAATAAAATCCATATTTGGCTTATCAAAAAAAAGAACTGTAATTCCTGTAATTCCATCTTTTTCTTCAGACATTTTTTTCCCTCTTTTTATAAACAACTACACTTAAACATACCTAAAGAGACTTGATTTGTCAAAACTATCTCATTGTCCAAATTTTTACATTCCTCTAGTTTTCAAACAGCTATTCCAGTATTTCTAAAACAAAACCCTGAACAATTGATTAAAGCAGCAGATCTTTGTCCTGAATATAATTTAAATTATTTTTTACAGCAATTTCAGCTTTCTGCAGTTCAGTGCCTAAATCAAAAGCATGAGAAATTTCAGAAACAGTTTCAGCTAAAATTAATTTGTTATACATTTTAACAGCAGCTTTATCTGCTAAACCGTCCTGGCGAAACTCTTGTAAAAACTGATTGTCAGGAGAATAATGCTTAAGAACCATCTCTTTTCCTTCAATGGTAATAATAAAATAACCGCGGGGGTCAAGGGAATAACTTAGTTTTTTAGGACTGTATTTTTCAATTACATTTTTAGCTATTGGCAATTCATTCTCATAAATATGAGCGCAATTGGAAAAAATTGTTAAAAGACCTATTTTTTTTGACAACTTCTGAGCAATATAGTGCTGGATTTGACGAAGGCCAAATGCGTTTAAAACCCAGCCAGAGAACATAGCATGACTTCTAAAATAAGCAGTTAAATTCAGTTTATCATCTAAGGTCGTAGCCTGAACCAAACACATACAAGGAGACCTGGAAGCTTTATGATCAGCAGTCATATCAAATATTACAGCTAAGGCAGCCCTGTCATTAGGATATTTTTTTAAATAAGGTATTATTACGTCCTCTACCTGATTTGTTCCTTTATAATTCCAAAGCCTTTCTCCATAATTATATATTTCATCTCCCTTATCTCCACTCATAATGCTTGACTGATATTTTTTAATATCTTCCTTGCTAACTTGTAAAAAAGGAAACATTTGAGGATTAAGAGGATCCTCGCGACTAATCACAGTAGCAACGTTAAAAATTTCTCTAACCTCATTTCCATACCAGCTTTTATTAACTGTTCCGAATTTTAGAATCAGCTTTAAGATTCTAAGCCAGGCAGGACCAATATATTCTTCCCTTATTTTAAAAACAGACTGCTCGGCAGGAAAAGACAAAGATTTTTCTTCTTTGTGATCGGTAAAGAGCTGGGGTTCAGCAAATGGTTTGCCAATCAACGAACAAGATTTTAACTCCTCATTTATTTTCTCTATTTTTCTAATACCTATTAAATCCTTTATCTGAACATTTTTACGAACAAGCTCCAAAGCCTGCCTGGGTATTTCTTTATGAATTAAAGCAAAATCACTGTCTATAATATTATAATCCTTATCAATTCCTTTCTTAAAAAAATTAATAAGAGCTTTTCCTGAACTTGAAAGGTCTTGACCGCAAACAATTAAATAATGAACAGAAGGATTAGCTAAAATATTCCTAATAATATAATTTATTCCGCTCTTGGAATAAAGTTGTCCAGCTACAGAAAACAGGTTTTTATCTAGCTTTTCAGTAATTTGTTTTGTTGGTGTCCATAAAGTTATAATAGCAATTTCGCTTTTTGGATTACCTAAAATTAAGCTTTCTTTTGAATAAATTGGCCAATTTTTGCTTTCCATAAAAAACTAAACTTTAATTATTTCTATTTTTCTGCTTTTTATAACTCTTGCCCCATCAAACACAGCTGAACCCTGAGAATAAACTATTCTTTTAATTCCAGACAAAGCTATTAATTTAGAACAGGCCGGACAAGGAAAATGAGTTATATACATAACAGTATTCTCAAGAGATATTCCATTGCAAGCTGCCCTAGCAATAATAGAGGCCTCAGCATGAGAAACGCTGCAAATCTCTGATAATTTGCCTGGAGCAATGTTGTCTCTAACGCACCCTATTTTATAACATTCATCATTGGTTGGCATCATCTCATTAAATGCTTTTAGAATAACACTATTTTTTTTGACCAAAACTGCTCCTACTTGACGCCACCAACATTTTGAATTCTGGGCCTGACCAAATGCTTGTTTTATAAATTTCTTATGCTTTATTAATTCAGCTTTAGAAATCTTGGAACTGCTTCTTTTAAAAACAGCTACTTTATTATCACTCCACTTCAGTCTGATATCGTAATATTGAATATGTTTTTTGTATTTATTGTCAGCCAAATAGTATTTTGCAAAATCCTCACTCTTTTCACCTTTTAAGATAATTATTTTTTGAAAGCTTGTATTTTTTATCAATTCAATAAAATTGTCCTTATTTAAGGAAATAAATTTCTTTATTGGAAAATAAGCATTAATAATTTTTTTTGTTTCTTTGGCAGATATTTTTCTAATATCTGGCTCCAGCTTTGTCATTTCTTTAATAGTTTTACCATCTAAAAAACCCAGATAAAAATGGGCTTTGGATTCTTTTAAAATCTTATTAAAAAAATCAACATATCCTTTATGAATAACCGGAAATTCACCAATAATTAAAATATTTTTAGTGCTCAATGATTTTGCCATTTTCGAAGTATTTTAAATTATCTCTTAATTCATCAATTAAATGTAGAACATTTGGAGCAATTTTAATCTTGTTTTTTAAAATATTATCCAAGCTTATCCATTTATGGTCAATAACATCGTATTGAGGTTCAGATGTTTTCATATGCTTAACCTTTCCTCCTCTTATCTCGCAAAGGAAATGAAATAAAACAAGAACAGTGTCTTGATATTCACTTTCCCACTTTATAACCGGTGTTAAGGACTTCACAACCCTAACGTCTAAATCTATTTCTTCTTTGGTTTCTCTTACAGCGGCCTGAAGAGGATTTTCATGTTTTTCTACTTCACCGCTTGGTGGAGACCAAAAATCCCTGTCTTTCTGCATTACCAGCAAAAGCTCTTTCTTTTCATTGAAACAAAAGGCAATAGAAACCATTATCACATTATGAGTGGGCCATTGAATTTTTTCCATAATCCAAAATTAACCAACAGCAAAATGTACTGTCTTGGTTTTCTTAGTATTTTTGTTAATCTCAGGCACTATCAAATGAAAATGAAGATGATTAACCGTAGAACCAGTATAAATTGCTTTGCCAAATCTTAGAGTAAGAGCACCTCCCTTTATCTTATACTTCCCTGTTGCCCATTTGGCCAACTGGGAAACTTCAGAAAAATCAGAAGTATTTAGTTGAGTAAAATCTTCTTTATGTTTCTTTGATATTATTAAAAAATGATATTGAGTATTTTTATATGGCCAGCTGCTTTTAGTAATAAACCAGTTCTTTTTTCTAAACAGTATTGGCTTTTTGTGATATTTAAAGTTTTCTTTGCAAAAAGGACACTTTCCTGTCTTTTTAATCGCTTTTAGAACATCTTTATACTCTTTTGACTCGGCAGGATCTCGACTAATAAACTTTTTCCTCATGATTTAAAGTTTTTTAAAAGGTATTCCAGGCGCTGCTTAACTGTTTTTTCTATTATGTTAGTGGTTGAGGTTTTCTTTGCCTGACGCTTTAAAATTTTAAGATGATTGCAGAATTTAATAATTTGCTTTCTTTGCTCTATTGGATAAGCCTCTCCTGAGCTAGCTATAAAAATATCAGGCTTTACGGCTTTTATTAAATTCATTTGCCAGTGCCCAGCCTTATTAACATCATCTATCAAGGAGATGTAATCAACGAAGCTCTGGTAACTTAACATTTCCATTCTTTCTTCCTGAGGAATTATTGGCCTTAAAGGATTTTTTTTATAGAACTTAATAGCCCTGTCGCTATCTACCCCCACTACCAAAATATCACCGTGGTCTTTTGCTGCACTTAAATAACGAACATGACCGATATGGAGCATGTCCCAAGAACCAATAGTGCAAATTATTCTTTGATTAAGTGTTTTATGGGCCTTAATTATTTCAGACAATTTTTTGTAATCTAAAATAATCTTGTTTGTTTTGTTTTTCATATTTTTATTTAGGTTAAAGATGTTTTAGTCTTTAGCTCTTTTTCATATTTTTTAAAAAAACTAAACACTCGTGAAAAAATTAAAGAAAAACTGGGAGCAAAAAGTAGAACTGAAACTAATTGATTTTTTAAAAAAGGAATCGCCCTCAAATAACATTCAATCAAGCCGCCTAAATCCATTGAATACATGCCTGAAGTTAACCACCAGCCGAAATTAGTCCAAGCGTAAAAAAACAGAACTGATAAAACTCCTAAACCTGTACTTTTAAGGTGTAAGTATTTTGATTTTCTTTTTAATATATTACCAAAAACCCCAATCAAAGCAAAAGCTGACCAGGTAAATAAATAGATTGCACTATTTCCAAAATAAAGGTCAGAAAAAAACATAATATTTAAAGGAATTAAGGCGCTATAAAATCCTCTAAAAAACACTCCTGATAATAAAGAAAGGGCTGTCACAGCTTCAAAGTTTGGAATGTGAAATTGTTCATTCAAAAAAATACGAAAAACAACTCCAAAAAAAATAATCAGAGCTGCTAAGAATATCTTCATATATTTTTTTGAAATAATAGCCATAAAATTAAAAAGACACAGGTGCAAATTTCCACTCAATACTGTCACCGCTATTAGGCATCATCTTATCAGCTGCAACCATTGGCAGCTCATCATTAACCCAATACTGCCAGTATTTATTATCAATTCCATTATTTATTTTATCAATACTTTCTACTAAAACACCCATTTTATCATAATAAGTGCTTTCTATTTGAAAATGATTTTTTCTGGCTAAATCTTCTAGCAATGAAAAAACAGTTGAATCTTTCAAAAAAAATAACTGCTCTTCAATAATACTGTTCTCTCCAAAATTAATAATATAATTAACTTTTAGCAAGGGCCCTCTTAGCTGACCACTCACAATAACTGTCTGGCCCAAAGCCAAGGTATCAATTTCTCTATCAACTGCCAAAAAACCATTTCTAATGAAAAACAAGCTTCCAATAAAAAAAACCATTAAAATAATTATGCTTGTTTTTGAATTGACCATAACAATAATATATATTTAAATTATTATTCAATTTCAATTCCCATGTTTTTGGCAGTCCCCTCTACAATCCTCATTGCTGCTTCAATGTCATCCGTATTAAAGTCAGGCATTTTCTCCTGAGCTATTCTTTGAAGCTGGGCTTTAGTGATTTTAGCAACTTTTACTTTATTTGGTTCACCAGAACCTTTTTCAATACCAGCTGCTTTTTTAAGCAATTCAGAGACCGGAGGCTTTTTTAACTTAAATTCATAGGTTTTATCCCCAAAAACACTGATTTCAACAGGAATAATAAAACCCTGCTTATCAGCAGTCAGATCATTAAACTTTCTACAAAAATCAGAGATATTTAATCCGTGTTGAGCCAAAGCGGGTCCTACTGGAGGAGCTGGAGTAGCTTTGCCTGCTGGAATCTGTAATTTAATTTTTGCTATTACTTTTTTAGCCATAATCTACATTTTTTTAATCTGCAAAGAGTCCAGTTCAACTGGTGTATCTCTCCCAAACATATTTACTAAAACTTTTACTTTTCCTTTTTCCTGATCAATTTCTGAAACTCTTCCATCAAAATCTTTAAAGGGACCATCAGTAATTTTCACTAAATCACCGCGCTTAACCTCAATTTTATACCGAGGCTCCTTTTCTTCCATTCTCTCCATTAAAGAATCAATTTCTTTTTTAGAAATTGGAATAGGAGTTGTCCCAGCACCAATAAACCCAGTAACGTTTGGGGTATTTCTTACAACATACCAAGAATCATCAGTAACAATCATTTCAACTAAAACATATCCAGGATAGATTTTTTCCTCAATTGTTTTTCTTTTACCATCTTTAATCTTTATTTTTTTTTCTTTAGGAACAATAACGTTGAAAATCTTGTCTTCCATTTCTAATGATTCAATACGCTGTTTAAGATTTTTGGCAACTGATTCTTCATATCCTGAATAAGTATGAAGAACATACCAGTTTCTTTTTTGTATTAATTTTTGTTTTGGCATAGTGTCTAAATAATAAACTTATTTAAGAAATTAGTAAACAGAAAATCTATTCCTCCTAAAAATATTGCTGTTACTATTGAAATACCAATAACAGTCAAAGTATATCTTACAGTTTCTTTTGTTGTTGGCCAGTTAACTTTTTTTATTTCAATTTTAACTTCCTTAAAAAAGCTATCTATTTTACTGAATATGGTACCTATATTTGGCATAATTATATTCGCGCTTATTCGTAATTAATTGACTTTAATTCGTGTTAATTGCTGGTTAGATATCAAGATTCTTCACCTTTTTAGCATAAGATTGAATGAATTTCTTTCTCGGCAAAACCTCTTTGCCCATTAAAACATCAAAAATCCTGTCTGTCTCTCTTTCATCCTCAATATTAACCTGAAGCAAGATTCTGTTTTCTGGATTCATAGTAGTGTCCCAAAGCTCTCCTGCATTCATTTCTCCTAAACCCTTATACCTTTGAATAGAAACATTTGTGTTTTTTCCCAATGATTTTAGAACCTGCTTTTTCTGATCTTCGGTATAAGCATAATCTATTTTCTTACCAACCTGAATTTTGTATAAAGGTGGTTGAGCAATATATAAATATCCTCTCTCAATTATTGGTTTAAGGTAACGGTAAAATAAAGTCAAGAGCAATGTTTTAATATGATTTCCGTCGCTGTCCGCATCACACATTATAACAATCCTGTGATACCTTGCTTTTTCAATATTGAAATCATCTGAAACAGCGGTTCCTAATGCAATAATCAATGATTTAATTTCTTTAGAATTCAGAATTCTATCAAGCCGGGCTCTTTCCACGTTTAAAATCTTACCTCTTAAGGGCAGAATAGCCTGGAAATGACGGTCCCTGGCCTGACGAGAACTTCCGCCGGCACTCTCTCCCTCCACTATAAATATCTCTGACTCTTCCGGGTTTCTGGAAGTACAATCTGCAAGCTTACCAGGCAGCGATAAGCCATCTAATATCTTTTTTCTTAAGATAATGTCTTTAGCAGCTTTGGCAGCTTTTCTTGCCTTTTGAGCTAGAGCAAATTTCTGGATAATTGCCCTGGCATCACTTGGATTTCTTTCCAAAAAATCAGCTAAAGTAACACTTACAACTTGCTCAACTATTGGTTTGGCTTCAGAGTTACCCAGTTTTGTTTTTGTCTGGCCTTCAAACTGAGGATCTTTTATCTTAACCGAGATTACTGCCGTTAAACCTTCTCTTGTATCTTCTCCGGTAAAATTGCTGTCAGTTTCTTTTAAAAACCCATTCTTTTTTGCGTAGTCATTAAAGGTTCTTGTTAAGGCAGACCTAAATCCAGTTAAATGAGTACCACCTTCCTGAGTATGAACATTATTAGCAAAAGTTTCTTCAACACATTCAAGCTCGTCAGTATAGCGAAAAGCTGATTCAACCAAGATTCCATTCTTTTCTCCTGAACAATAAAAAATTGTTTGGTTAATAGACGCAGAACCTCTAGTTAAATATTTAACATAGGAAATTATGCCGCCTTCAAAATAAACAGCATAGGTTTTATGAGGTTTAATCCTTTGGTCAAAAAAAGTAATCTTTACTCCCTTTGTTAAATAAGCTTGCTGACGAAGGTAATTAAGTATTTTCTTTTCATTGAATTTTAATATATTGAAAATCTGCCCATCAGGTTCAAAGGTAATAATTGTTCCAGTGCTTCTAGATTTACCCACTTTTCTGACAGCTGTTTTTTTCTTACCCCTTACATATTCCTGAGAATATCTATAACCATCCCTGCAAACCTCTACTTTCATGTATTTAGATAAAGCACAAACAACTGAAATACCAACACCGTGAAGCCCTCCACTGGTAACATAAGCCTTTCCTCCAAACTTGCCTCCAGCATGAAGGGTTGTCATTATTGTTTCCAGAGCTGATTTTTTTGTTAAGGCATGTTTGTCAACAGGAATTCCTCTTCCATTATCCTCAACCTTAACCCTGTTATCGGGCAAAAGCCAAATCTTAATATTATTACAATAACCCATTATTGCCTCATCAATACTATTTCCAACAATTTCTTTTATTAAATGATGCAAACCCTCAGGACTCGTTGATCCAATATACATTGCTGGTCTTTTTCTGACTGGCTCCAATCCTTTTAATACAAAAATATCCTTAGCAGTGTAAGTTGATTCAGCTTTCTTAACTCTCTTTGCTTTAATCTTTACTTTCTCTTTTGAAGCTCTTTTTATTTTTTTAGCCATAATTCTTAATTGAATTAAAACAAAAAATAATTCTTAATTAAAACTAACATGGTTATTTTCTTACTTCCCAGTCTAGCTCTTGTTCCAAAGCTTTAATGATTTTATTTTGGATCTCGTCTATTTCTTTTGAAGATAAGGTTTTGTCTTTCGCTTGGTAAATAATATGAAAAGCTAAATTCTTTTTTCCATCAGGAAGCTCTTCTCCTTCATAAATATCAAATAAATCAACGTCTCTTATCAAAACACCTCCAATTACATTAATTTTATTTAGAACTTGTTCAACTAAAACGTCTTTAGGCACTAAAATCGCTATGTCTCTTATGGCAGAAGGATAAGGAGAAATTGGAATAAACTCAGCTTCTTCTGAAGCTAGTTTTTTTAATTTTTTAAAATCAAGATCGAATACCACTACCCTTGATTCAATTTTCAATTCCTCAATAATCTTTGGGGAAATTTCACCTAAAAACCCAATTTCTTCTTGACCAACTTTAATTTCAGCAATTCTTTTAGGATGCCATATAGATTTTTTTGAATCTTCTGGTGTTGACTCGTACTGGTCATACCAAACATCGCTAATTCCTAATTTATTTAAAAGCGTATCAACCATCCCTTTCATTTCATAAAAAGAATCTCCACTCATAACTCCTGTTAACATTTTTTTTTCTTCTACTTTTCCTTTTTTAAGAAAAACATTGCCAAGTTCAAAAATCTTAATATTTTTAAAATTCTTTTGATTTTCTTTAAAAACAGCTAACATATTAGGCATCAAGCTTGGCCTTAGATACTGATAGTTATCACTTAATGGATTTTCGAGCTCTAACATATTAGAAGCATCATAGCCAAACATTTTCCATTGTTCTTTATTAACAAAGGAATAATTATATAGCTCACTAAATCCTGCTTCCTTTAAAATGTCTTTTATTTTATTCTTCCAAAAAACATTAAAGTTTCTTTTTGAAGGTATTAAGGCTCCGATAGGAAAAACTGATTCAATGTTCTCATAGCCATAAATCCTGCCTATTTCTTCAATTAAATCTTCGGGAATTGATATGTCTAACCTAAATGTTGGCACTCCAACTAAAAACTCTGAACTTGAACTTTTTAAAATATTAAATCCTAATTTCTTCAAAATAATTTTTATTTTTGATACAGGAATCTTTACTCCCAACAAGCTCTGGATATAATTCAAATCTAATTTGATTTTCTTGGCTACTGGTTTTTTGGGATAAAAATCAACTAATCCTTTGCAAACTTTCCCTTTTGCTATTTCTTGGATTAAATAAGCAGCTCTGTTTATTGCGCTTTCTGTTAAATTCAAATCAATACCGTGTTCAAAGCGCCAAGAAGCATCTGTTTTTAAATCTATTGTTTTGGAACCTTGACGCACTGTTTTAGGATTAAAATTAGCTGATTCTAAAACAACACTTTTTGTTCTTCTATCTATTTCTGTTTTCTTCCCACCTTTAATTCCTGCAATAGCTATTGGTCTTTTACTGTCAGCAATTACTAAAATGTTTTTATCTAAAGCATATCTCTCATCATCTAAAGTTGTAATTCTTTCCCCTCTCTGAGCACGTCTAACAATTATTTTTCTATCAGTTATTTTATCTAAATCAAAAGCATGAAGTGGTTGGCCGGTTTCAAGCATTACATAGTTTACAATGTCAACAATATTGTTAATTGGTTTAAGGCCTAAAACCTTTAACTTTTCTTTAATCCAGCCAGGCGAAAAACCAACCTTTACATCATTAATAACTCTTGCAGTATACCTGTTACAATCTTTTCTACTACTAACTTGAAGTTTTATAAAATCCTTAGCCTTGTTATCTATTTCTTGAACTTTATCATCAAATTCTTTTAGCTCAATATTTAAAAGAGCTGAAATCTCTCTTGCTATCCCTAAATGGGAAAAACAATCTGAGCCCCTGTTGGGCAATACATCAATGTCAAGCGTAAAATCATTGCCTTTCTTTTCCACCTCTTCAACTTCAAAAAAATGCATTGCTAAAACCTCTGCCAGTTTTTCTGGTTTCGGCAGTTTCTTTTTAAAAAATAATTGCAGCCAGTTATATGAAAACAACATAATTTTTAAAACTGTTTTAAAAATCTTAAATCTCCTTTATAAAACAACCTGATATCATTTATTTTGTATTTCATCATTGCTAATCTTTCCAATCCCATGCCGAAAGCAAAACCTTGCCAGTTTTTAGGATTAAGCCCAGAGTTTTTCAAAACATTAGGATGAACCATGCCAGCACCCATCATTTCCTGCCAGCCTGTTCTGCCACAAGTCGGACATCCCTTGCCTAAACAAACCGTACAGCTCATGTCAACCTCAAAGCCAGGCTCAACAAATGGGAAGTAGCTTGGTCTCATACGGATTTTTATTGGTTTTCTAAAGAATTGTCTGTAAAACTCCTGAAGAACTGCTTTAAAATTAGCAGCTGAAACTTGTTTATCAACCATTAAGCCTTCTAGGTGGTAAAAGTTAAATTCGTGATTAGCGTCAGTTGCTTCATGGCGAAAAATCCTTCCAGGAACAATAATCCTAAGTGGTGGATTATTCTTCTCCATGTATCTTATCTGAACAGGTGAAGTATGAGTTCTAAGAAGTAATCTATTTTTTAAATAGAATGTATCCCATGAATCTCTTGCTGGATGGTCTTTGGGAATATTTAAAGCGTCAAAATTATACCACTCAGTTTCCACTTCAGGCCCCTCAATTACTGAAAAACCCATTAATTGAAAAATCTCTTCTGTTTCTCTTTTTACTTGAGTTAAGGGGTGAAGATGACCTAAGACAAGCTTTCTTGCCGGAATAGTAATGTCAATCCACTCTTTTTCATAAACTTGTTTTCTGGATCTTTCTTTAAGCTTTTTGTTTTTCCGTTCAATAATCTCTTTCAAATAAACTTTAAGCCCATTTGCTTCTTTGCCCAGCTTTATTCTTTTAGCTTTTGGCAATTTCTTTAAGGAACGCAAAACCTTGGACAATTCACCTTTTTTGTCCAAATACTTCTTATAAACACCATTTAAATCTTTAAGATTTTTGCTGTTTTTAATCTCTTTTTCAGCCTTTTTTTCAAGGCTTTTTATATCAATTTTCGACATAAATTTAACTGACCTTCACCTCTTTAAAAGCAAGGTCTCTAGCATTAATTTTAGCTTAAAAATAGCTTAAAATCAAGACAAGCTGTGAATAAAAAAAAGACCTACTTTTAGTGTAGGTAAAAAGATATCTATTGAGCTTTTTGGGCAAGATATTCTCGGCCTTTTCCAACATTTGTATTAATAGAAACTTTTTTGGCACATAAAGGACACTCTTCTTCGTCAAAAGCTTCGAAAGTCACATTAACCAAGGAAAACACTTCTGGCACTCCTAAGTCTTGACTTGTGATTGCACCACGATTCCAAAGTAGACCTACGCCCACTACTATTCCATCTAAAGCTTTTACAGCTTCTACTGTTTTTTTAACTGAACCGCCCGTAGTGGTTATATCTTCAACAACCAAGATTCTTTTTCCTTTAACGTGCTTATTATAACCGCGTTTGAATATCTTTGTATTACTTGGTCCATCTTCAGAATAAACTGCCAAGATCTCCTTGTCAGTGAACTGTGTTAGAACAAAAGCTGTCCATTGAGTTAAAGCTACGCCACCTATAGCTGGACCAGCGACAAGTTCTATATTCTTATCCTTAAAGTGTTCAGCTATTATTCTACAAAGCAATTTTACTTTTAAGACGAACATGTAAATAAAATCTTTGTTTACGTAAACTTTACCATGCTTACCAGAAGTGTATACAAAATGCCCTTCTAAGATTGCTCCTGTTTCTTCAAAAATCCTTATGATTTCTTTTTCTTCCATCCTTGTTTACCTCCAAATTTTTAAGGAGCTAAAAACTCCTCTATTAGACATTAATCTTTTAAATAAAAAAGTCAAATAAAAAAATCCACAAATGAATGTGAATTATGTTGCAAAGAGATACAATAGACTATGCTATTATATCATCTAATACGTCCTGACCATCTCTTTTTATTTTAATCGTTGCTCCTTCTAGAAACATTTCCAATCTAGCTTTCTTCCTATCAGTGTTCCGAAGGTATATAGATATCGCTTTAAAACTATCGTTATAGATTCCCTTCTTAATTTCTACAAGGGCGATACCTAATGCTATTTCTCCTTTTTCTTTCGTTTCTCTTCTGTTGTCATAAATTGTAATCATATTCTCTCCTCTTTCTATGTTTGTTATTACGGTTCCTTTCTTCATAACCGTAATGTTCTCAGGACAACTTTTAATCACTTCAACCTTTCCAACCCATATTGTTTTCTTCTTTTTCATCTCATTATTCTCTTTTTGATTCTAAGGTACTAAAAGTGTAAGGCCAGGAAGATGCATTTTTTATTCGCATTTTCCCTTGTACTTACATTTTAGATATATCACATCTTTTTAATTTGTCAATAAATTATATAACACCTAAATTCAAAAGTCCGAACTACACATTCGGGGATGGTCGGACATAGTTAGAACCCAGTACTGGTCTAGGTTTTCAGCTGTAGAATCAGTAAAATCTCCATATCGTGGACGATATTAGAACCTGTCTTGCAAAAGTTTAACCTCTCATTCTAACTCTTCCTTTATTCTGATAAACGAGGTGCAGCAGAAGTGTTTACAGTAGTAGTTAAAAGAACAAAAAAACATTCGTCTGGTGTTGTTACTCCCACTTCCCCACATCTAGCTTCAACCGATGAACATAACTCTGGTGTTCCTCCTACTTCTATACAGAAAACTTCAAGCTCTTTAAATGACTTAAAACCTTGAAAAGGAATTTTCTCACACATCTCTGGTGGCAGCATTCCCCTCTCTAGACAGAAAGCTCTAATCGATTCAGATCTCTGAAGATCATTTACAAACGATGCACACATCTCTGATTGTGATCCCTGTTCTATACAAAAAGCTCTAAACCATTCAAAGTCAAAGCTCTGAAAATCATTCTCTTTTGCCCGCTCAGCTTCCTCTGTTTCTAATTCCTGTTGAACCCTCGTTTGAATTCTCTCTCTGACCTCTGCTGGAATCTCTGCTGGCAGAGAAGCTGCTTCTGGAATTTCACCCAAAGCATCTTGTGCTTTTAATGCTTCGACTGCTTTTTCATGTCCTTTTAGTGAAACCTTCATTGCGTTTTCAATGGCTGGTTTTGCCTGTTCAGGAACTTTCTCATAAACTTCAGCCAAAACCTCTAAATGCTTAGAAGTTGCCTGGCCGACTTTAGCCATAACTTGTTCAGTATTCTGACCTTTATCCTGAGCTCTTTTTGCCCGAGCTATACTGTTATTTAACTGACTCTCATATCTTGCAAGAGTTTTTTCTACAAATTCTGGTTTCCCTTTTTCTACCACAGCTTGGACTTCAGCTAGT
>SDBT01000396.1_pt1 | contig 67890 bp, 55 predicted proteins | sample 2277101 | NCBI WGS metagenome assembly SDBT01 (sample SAMN10404973, study PRJNA504765) | marine sediment metagenome | isolation source: marine sediment core GS10_PC15, 103 cmbsf | place: Arctic Ocean: Southern Knipovich Ridge | collected 2010 | reverse complement strand
GGCAGGATGGTGGGATACGGCTGAGATATGTCCCCAAAGTTAGCAGGTATAATGGCGACGGATGCTGCCGTATAGCACCATCTAGACCATACTTATGGTAACACCAAAGGAGGCGGCCGGCAATAGTTCTGCCGGAAAATATTTCCCCGTTGCATCCGGGCACCGTCTCCCGCGGCGACAGCGGCCGAATCCGCTCGATAATAGCCTGGAACGACCCCTTTGGCACCGGCCCCTCGGTTAGTCGGCTGCTGCGCAGCCGGGAAGAGAACGGCCACCGCGTCGCTTCAAACGGATGACCGCTTCTCTTCGGTCGCGGGCGGGCGGAGTCGCTAGATGTACCCGTTGATGAGGTTTTCGAGCATTTCCACGCGGCCGGATTCGTTCGCGTCGGCATCGCCCTTCTTGAGCATGTATTTGCTCAGTTCGGCAAAGCCGACCTTACCGGCCTCGATGTCCGCGCCGATGGACGAATCCCAGCTTGCGTAGCGCTGCTTGACGAAGTCGCCCAGCGCGCCGTCGGCGCGGATGGCGGCGGCGATCTTCAGACCGCGTGCGAAGGCGTCCATCGCCCCGACGTGTGCGTGGAACAGGTCGATAGGCTCGAAGCTCTCGCGGGCCACGTGGGCGTCGAAGTTCAACCCGCCCGTGGTGAACCCGCCGGCCTTGAGAATCGTCAGCATCGCGAAGGTTGTCTCGTAGAGGTCGGTCGGAAACTGGTCTGTGTCCCAGCCGAGCAGCAGATCGCCTCGGTTGGCATCGACCGAGCCGAGGATGCCGTTGGCGGCGGCAAACTCCAGCTCGTGCTGGAAGGTATGCCCGGCCAGCGTGGCGTGGTTGGCCTCGATGTTCAGCTTGAGATGATCCGCCAGATCGTAATTCTGGAGGAACGCGTAGCAGGCGCCTGCGTCGCTGTCGTACTGATGCTTGGTGGGCTCTTTCGGCTTGGGTTCGATATAGAACTGGCCGGTGAAGCCGATCTGCTTTTTGTAGTCGACGGCCATGTGGAGGAACTTCGCCAGGTGATCGAGCTCGCGGCCCATGTCCGTGTTCAGCAGGCTCTTGTAGCCTTCCCGCCCGCCCCAGAAGACGTAGCCGCCTCCGCCGAGTTCGTTTGTGACCTCAAGTGCCTTGGCGACCTGAGCGGCTGCGAAGGCGAAGACGTCGGCGTTGCAGCTGGTGGCGGCCCCGTGCATGAATCGCCGGTGCGAGAAAAGGCACGCCGTGCCCCAAAGCAATTTCACCCCGCTTCGCTCTTGCTGGTCGGTCATGACCTTGACGACCTCATCGAGGTTCTTGTTGCTCTCGGCGAGCGTTTTGCCTTCCGGCGCGACGTCGCGATCGTGGAAGCAGTAGAAGCCCACGCCGAGCTTATCGAAGAATTCAAACGCCGCCCGCACGCGGTTCTGGGCGTTTTCGATGGTCTCGCTGCCGTCGTCCCAGGGCATCAGCCGCGTCGGGGCCCCGAACGGGTCGGCACCGGTGCCGCGGAAGGTATGCCAGTACGCCACGGAGAAGCGAAGATGCTCGGCCATCGTCTTGCCTGCGACGACCTCCTCGGCGTTATAGTGCTTGAATGCAAGGGGGTTCTTGGACTCCGGCCCTTCGTACTGAACTTTCTTTATCCCTGGGAATGCTTCAGCCATGGTTTGTTCTCCTGTCTGTTGCTTAGCCGCCAATACCTCTCTCGGCGCGTTGGGGGGCCGCGGGCGAACACATTCTATCGCAACAACTGCGGCGCACAAGTGGCTGGCGTTATTCCGGGCGGACTCTCGCCAGGACGCGAAGGGCCCAGACGATCTGTTCGTCCGGGAATGACTGAGGGACAAACTGCTCGTTGATGGGGACCAGATGTACACGACCGGCGCGCCGGCGATAGAGCTTGCAGGTCACACCGATCTGGTCTTTCAGCTGTACCACGGCAGGGCAGCCATCCTCGGCCGGCACTGACGCGCTCAGCAACACCAGTTCGCCGTGGCCGATGTCCGGCGCCATCGATTCGCCGTCGATCCGCACTGCGAAAGCGTCAGGCCAGCGCGACTTGATCTCCACGGCGACGATGAACTCCCCGACGTCATCCGGGCCGACCCTGGGCAGTGCGACGATCTGGACCGGAGTTTCCAGATCCTTCTCAGCCGGAGAGGCAGCATTTACCTGGCCCGCCCGGACCTCACGAGCGCTCTGCCGGGCCTGGCGTTCGACCAGCATGCGAAGCTCCGTTACGCCAGCGGCCTGCTCGCTGTCGGACCAGAACTGCGGCACCCCCGCTGCACTTCGTCCGAAGATGGGAATCCAAGCAGCCTGCTCGGGTGACTCAGCGGGGACTTGCGCTTTAGTCGCTCGCACGGCCTCGGCATCACCGGGCCTGGGTTTGGCGGGAAACTTCAAGCTCTCGCTGAGGATATCCAGAAACGCCGCCAGTGCGGGTGCGGCGTTTGGGTAATTGGCCAAAAGGGCTGCTGCCCGCCGGACCACAGGGTGGCCAGCAGGGAGGCGCGGGCCGGAAGGTTCTTCGCCAGTAATCAGCCATCGCAGCTCCACGCCAGCCAGGTCGGCAATCTTCAAGAGGACTTCCGCGGAGGGAACCCGGTCCGTTTCGTAGTAGTCGTACGTGCTTGGCGAGATGCCTAACTTCTTTGCCAACTCGGACTTACCTCGCGGACCGCAAATCTCACGGCGAATACCCGCGATTCGGGCACAAATTTCCTTTTTCTGGGATTTCGGCATAAAAATTTCCGCATTTGCGAAAAAATATCTTGACAAGCGTAACTCTGGTGAATAAAAAGCTTACATAGGGAGCCGCAGGTCGCATTTTAGGCTTGAACCGAGCCAGGGCAAGCGGAAAATGCCCATGGGGGGGCGTATAGGCACAGATAAGGTTACAAAAAGGGCTTGACAGAATCCTGCAGTTCTTGAATTGGCAGCAGGAATCGCTATATTTGCCGCTGGATGCCCTGAAGGGCCAATCCGATAGGAGTAGAGGCAGGCCCAAGCATCCCGGCGAGCGGTGCCGTAAAAGCCGCAACAATTTACTGTGACCGGTGCAATCCCGCGCGGCTGTTCGAGAGGTTCGGCCGTACGGGTTGTTATGGACCGGCGGGTCAGGGGCGGTCGGTCGTCGGATCGGCCGTCCTTTATTTTGTTCCAGCACCGCCCAGCAGCCCCCTGAATCTTTCTGCTCCCAATGTGTCTGGCGGCCAAACAAATCGTATATTGCCCGAGAAGACTCCAAAACCGCCATGCAATGGAATAGGGAACGGGACCGGCCTTGTGTCTAGATTGAGCCTGGAAACCGCACCGACGAAGACGCTCAGAGGCGACCGGCGAGACAGCCCCCGCCTGCCGAGGGCCTATCCGGCAGTAGTTAGCAATTGTAGCGGACAGGTCCTTGCACAAGGGCGAACAACGAACATCTCAGAACATGGCGCCTTCGTTGTCGCCATCAGCCACACCGGCCCACCCAAAGCCAATCGCCTCGTGCTGGAGCTTACCCTGCCGCAAACAAAGGCTCGACGTGCCAGACGCCAGCGAGGCCGCAAAGTCAGATACTTAGCCAGGCTCGTCCGAACACAAACGCTGGGGCCCATGTTCGGCCTGGGGCTGGAGCTGCTGGAAAAGCTCCCTTGACGGCTGCCAAGTTCGCCCTAGTACAAGGCAGGCTGCCAAGCCGGTCGATCCCTTTGGAAATGGCTACGCCCCGCGCAGAAAGTTTTGTTCCTCCGGTGCCACAGTGCTCTGATCGCATCAAGTCTTGCTCGCTGCGACGTGTTGCTTCCAGCGTCGAGCGTTGGAAATTCAGCCTTCTGCCCTGCCAACCTCTTTCTGCCGGATAAGTGTTTGTGTCCATTCCAGGAGCATAGCGGCCAGCGCCACGGTCAGCAGGTATGGCCAAAGCAGCCTGAAGGTTCGGTTCCACCACTGACGCACCGGCCCTGTCAGGTCGCCCTCGGCAACGATTCGTCCGCGGCTGCGACGAGCCAAGCGGCGCAGCTTTGTCCAATCCGCCCCGATTGCAGCGAATTCCGGCGCGCAGCCCTTAGAGATCACTCCAAGCCAGACGACCTGGCCGCTACGCGCTTCGCGAACAATCAGACTCACCTGCGATGGTTGAGTCAGTTGGGACAATTCGGCTTCATAGGTACCGTCGGCTGTCTGCCTCAGTGATACTGCCGGCAGAGTCTCTTGTGAGCCGCCCGGCTGGACTACGGCCTCCAGGGCCAGTTGGTTTATGGCCGCGCCGCGATCGTTGGCCTCCACGCAAATGTGCAGCAAGCCATTCCGCCAGCTTATTTGCGCTGTGAATCGGTCGTCACCTGCCGGGCGAAGGGTCCATCGGACCGCCGCCGCCAGCAGATCGCCCCACTGCGACAATTCCTGCCGAGCGGCAACCTTTCCCTCAAGCGACATGGCCAGTGAAACGCTGCGGCCCAGACCCACGCGGTGTCGGGCCAGGATTGGATCGTCGCCGACCCTCAAGAGCACCTCGCCGCCCGGAGCGACTGCGGAAAGAATGTACGCCTCAAGGGCAAATGAATCGAGCGAAACACCGAACGCCAGCTTGTCGGTTCTCGACGCGAAACTGCCCTCGCGAACGGCTTCCCCTCGCGCGTCGCGCAGGATACTGGTAAAGATCTCCGCCAGGCCCGGTAGGTTGGCGGCCTGGATGAGTGGCGCCTCGAGCGCCTTGGCCAGGCGCTCCAGCGAGGTCTCGGCTGGACGGCGAGGCCCCGGCGCGCCAGGACCTTCAAGCCTGGTAAGCGTTTCGGTAGCAATGATCGCCAGCGAAGTGCTTCGCGTTTTGAACCTTTCGGCCAGGGCGGGCACCTCGAACGGTTCGTTGCTAAGCTCGCCGACGAGCATCACGAGTGAGTCTCGCCCGACCGGCAGCGGGCCGGCGAGGGCTTGGGCCAGCGCGGCTCCCGGCCGCCTCGGCCCGCCTGGCTGAACACTGTAAAGAGCATCGCGGAGCATGGCCAAGTCGATCCGGCTGGCCCCGCTGTCGTACACCGTCCGCGCAAAGTCCGAAAAGGCAATCACGCGCAGCGCATCGCCCGCCGTCAGGTGATGCTTCAGCGAAAGCACTGCTTCGATGACCAGATCGAACTTGGGGCGCGGCGTTTTATCTGGCCCGGCGGCCATAGGCTCAGCCATCGAACCGGAGGCATCCAGCACGAGGGTGAGCTTAAGCGGTCGGCGCTCGTGCGGGTTGGCTCGCAGCGCGGCAACGCGGTTGAGCGGATCGCCGCGGTCGGCTGGCGAGGCATGCGGGCCAGCGCCGATAAGCACCAGCCCACCCCCGCCGCGAACGAACTCAGCCAGCGCCGCCCGCTGCGGCCGGTCCAGCATCGTCCCGGAGGCATCGACAAGAACAACCGATGCATAGTTCATCCAGCCGGCTCCTTGGGCGGGCGCCGCATCGGCATTGAGCGGCTCGACGGGAAGCCACAATTTGTCCGCCAGGGCGGCGGCCAGATCGGCCGCACGCGACCCAACCAGTGCAACGCGTCGGCTCGCAGGCAGGACCATCGCCAGTGCTGTATCGTTTTCTGGAAAAGGATCGCCGGAATTCAGGACTGCTGCGTAGAGAGCTGCACGAGCAATAGGCAACGAGTCGGTCAGTCGAACCGTGGTCGCTTCGCCTGCCGGAACTGTAAGGCCTTTGACCAACAGCGGCATGTCCCTATCGTCCTGGCGCCAAAGCTTCAACTGGCGCTTCTCTGTGCCCGTAGCCGTGACGGTCACGCCAAGCTGGACGGTTTGGCCGCGGCGCTGGACCGTCAGGCCGGCCAAGCGAGCGTCGGACGGAGGCGACTCCATCGGGACGATGACGACCTCAACGCCGGCGGTGGCCAGCGAATCGGCCGCAGCAGGCCAGCCGGCGTCGGTGAACCGCCCATCGGTCCAGATCACCGCCCCGGCGATTCGCCCCGTTCGCGCGGCAATCACGTCCAGTGCACGAGCAAGGTTCGTGCTGTCGTCGAGCAAGGAATCTTCCGCGCTGCCCACGGCGGCGGCGAAGTCCAGCCTCTCGGCGGGGAAGTCTTCCGGCCAGGTTAAATCGCGATGAGATTGTCCGCGAGTCGAGGCCGACACGTCGCGAAGAATAAGCACTGACTGCTTGGCTCTGGCGCCCCACCTGGCGGCCGGTTGGGCTAGGCACAAAACCATCGCGGCCAAGGCAGTCATTCGAAGCGCCACGCTAACGGAGTTGCTGGGCAGCCCACGCCGACGGGCATGCCGCGCTAGAATCACGGGGGCCGCCACGAGAATCAATGCCGTCAGCCATAGCGGCTGGTCAAACCGAATCCACGATGCTATGACGATCGACACAGGCATGTCTGAAGCCGTTCCGGCAGATTCCGTTATGACCGGGGCGCACGATCCGATCGGGCAAATGCCCCGGCCTCGCCCGGCAACCTGCCCAAGACTCATCCAGCATATCCCATGACCGGGAGCGCTACCAACGCACTTTTGCCAAGGCAATCTCGTGTAGCACGAAAAATGAAGCAGGCCCGCGGAATTCCGCCCGCGGGCCTGCACAATGAAGAAAGATCACATGACAGCGTTATCGCATCCTTCTTCGCCGCACCAGTGAAGCCACGCCGCCCAAGATCAGCAACGATAGCGTGGCAGGTTCGGGGACGGCCTGCGAGCCGGCGAGGAGCTTGGCGATAAAATCGTCGATGTCGTCTGTGTCCAGCTTGCCCGAGTCGTCGCAGTCGCCCACAAAGTCCGGGTTCAGTCCGTACTGGGCGAAGTAGGCGTTCGGGTCGGTCATGGCCAGTATGAACGGATTGATGTCGTCGCTGTCGATCTTGCCGCTTGAGTCCATGTCGCCTATCAGAGGCGCCTCCGGGGCAAGCTCGCAGTACAGCCGGAGCTTGACGTTGCCGCTGTTGGTCGCATCGAAGACGATCGCGTCGAAGTAGCCCAGTGAGATGTCGTCCAACCAGCCGAGCGGATCGTTGGGGTCGACGGTGGCGGCCGGAACGAGCAAATTCAACCCCAGCACGCCCTCCAGCGTTTCACCGGGCGAAGTAGGCACCTCAATGTCGACGACCAGCACGTCGATATTCTGCCAGACGACGTCGAAGCCTTCCCTGGCGGCGATGCGGATTTCGTCAATCCTGAGGATAGGTGCGATCACGGTTCCGCCGCCGATCCCGCCAATCTCATTAACGAGCCCGCCGGCAGCAATGTGATCCGGCAGATAGTCATTGAGGTCGGCGTACGAGGGGGCGATCAGGCTGACGGCCTGGGCCTTGGCAAAGCTCATAAACGTGCTGGCCGAGCCGGTATCGAAGAGCCAATCGTTGTCCGCGATGCTGAGAGTATTGCCGTCGCGAGTGTGCTTGATCGTGATGTTGCGGACCACGGGGTTGTCGGCATGGCTGGGCAGCGTCTCGCCCGGTGGCGGATCGCCCACGAAATCGTCAAGGTATACCGAGAACGTCACGTTGGTTTGCGGAATGGCCGGATCACCCACCGGCAGCATGTGCGTCACCATGCGTCCGAGGCCTGCCATCGGCGCGGGGTCCATGGCCATCACGCGCTGAGAGATCAGCGGCATGCCCGCGACGTTCACCGGATCTACCAGCGTGAATGGCGAGACTGAGACAATTTCCCCAATTCCAGGCGCGCGGCGAACCCACAGGCTATGGGCGCCGAAATCGGCAAAGTCGTTCGGATCGCTCGAGCTACCCATCGCCCCGCTCAGGATTTTGATGCCGAAATCTCTCGTCACGTCGCCCAGTTCCGTCCCGCTGACGCCGACCTCGGTGTAGACGCCTGTGAACTCTCCGTTGGGATCTCCGTCCAGGCCAAGAGATGGAACATGCACGTAGCCGAAGCCTTCAGTCGGTTCATAGTCATACCCGACGGCGTTGAGATGGCTGATTACGAAGCTCGACGAGCCTGTATCGATGAACATCTCGATAATCACCACATTGCCATCTTCGGTGATTACCGTGCCGCCGTCGGTAAGGACGGCGTTGAGTTCCGGCTGATCCAGAGCGGTGGCGTTGATGTGGTCGTAGCCGGGCGTGGTCAAAACAACGTCGCCGGCCAAAGAAAAATTGCAGCACAGCAGCACGGCAAGGCAGACAACCACAGACAAGCGCCTGGCCCCTCTGAGAGCTATGCTGCGAAATAGCACTTCCAACCTCCTCCGATGTATTCAATTATACCGGCCCGCGGCCCAATCGTACACCAGGATTCCAGCGGGATGCTTCTTGGCGAGGCGATATGTGCTTGGCGAACTTTCGCGCGGCGGGGCTCGGTGTCCCGCCGCGCTGCATATGCATGCGACGCACCCGCGGGAAAAGCTGAAAATGCCCGTGCCAACAGTGACGGCTGCGTCTATAGTTAAGAGGCAGCGAGCAGCCAAAGGGCGCTGGGGGGAAGGGAAAAGCAACGGCCGATAACCGGCAAATGTGCGCTACGCAAGCTTGGCATCTCATTGGCGAACACTCGACGCTGACAGCTCACCGCTGAAAGCCGATAGCCGAAAGCTCAGGACGCGTAAGGAGAATGACCATGGCAAAGATTTGCAAGCAGATTCGAGCCGAGGTGCCGGATCAGGTCGGTAAGCTGGCCGAGCTGACCGGCAAGCTCGCCGAGGCGGGCGTGAACATCCTGGCCGCCGCAGCCTGGGTGGCCGGCGGCCGCGGGCAGATTCGATTGATCACGGATGACAACGACAAGGCCTGCGAAGCCATCAAAGGTGCCGTGGATAGCTGCGAGATAGGCGAGGCTCTCTGCGTGAGTCTGCCCAACGAGGCCGGCGAGCTGAACAAAGTCGTCAAGGCCATCGGCGATGCAGGCATTTCAATCCGAAGCGTTCACGCCTCCGCCGCCGGCGAGAAGACGCTGGTGGTGCTGCAGACCGCAGACAACGCCAAGGCCGCCGAACTGATCTAGCCTAAAATCCTTTACCGCAGAGCACGCAGAGATCGCGGAGACAGAAGCGAATCAGATCAAACTCCCCTTTTCTCGGCGCTCTCTGCGGACTCTGCGGTCTGGCGTTTCTTGTTGGCCACGGCGGTGCGCTCAACGCCATTGTGATCGCGGAGGATTCGCGGCTCGTCGAAGGCTCCGGTGGCAATGAGCAGGTCGCGCACGTCGTCGGCCTGCTTGTAGCCGAACTCGATTGCCAGGATGCCGCCGGCTGTCAGGTGCGCCGGGGCTTCGGCGATAATACGGCCAACGAACTTCAGCCCGTCGCTCTCAGCGTAGAGGGCTATCTTCGGCTCGTGTAAGACCTCCTTTGCGACGGGCTCGCTAACCCCGACGTAGGGCGGGTTGGCCGTGATGACGTCGAAGTGCCCCTTCGCAAAGCTCTCGGGGGCGTCTTTGGGCAGGGCCAGCAGGTCGGCTACGCAGCAGTGCACCCGGTTGGCTACGTTGTGGGCCTTTGCGTTCTCCGCGGCCACGGCAATTGCTTCCGGTGAAATGTCCGTGGCTAGGACCTCGGCGTCGGTTGCCTGCGAAGCGACGGCGACGGCAACGCAGCCGCATCCGGTGCAGACGTCCCAGACTTTGCCGGTCCGGTCGCTATCGCGCAGATGCTCCAGCGCGGCCGTCACCAGCAGCTCGCTTTCCGGACGGGGCACCAGCACAGCCGGCGTGACCTTGAAGCCCAGCGAGTAGAACTCCTTCCGCCCAACGAGATAAGCCACCGGCTCGTGACGCGCCGCCCGCTTGACCAGCCCGCGATAGGAAGCCAGCTCATCGGCCGACGGCTTGTAGTTAAAGCGGGTGTAGAGCTCCACCCGCCTGCAGCGCAGGCAGTGGGCAAGCAGCACCTCAGCGGCCAGACGGGGGCTATCAACATCGTGCCGCGCCAGGTATTCTTGCGTCCAGTTCAGCAGTTTCAGCAGCGTCCAGGACGGGGAGGGGGTTTCAGGCACAGTGCGGCCCATAAACAGGCAAGTATCACACCTCCGGTCGCTTGGCAAGAGGGCAGCGACGATTCAAGAGCCGTCCTCGCTTTCATGGCATCCTCGCTCAACAAAATGACGGGTGATGTCGAAGACCTCAGCGCACGGGTGAGCAATCGTGCGGCAGCGTAGCGCCGCGCCTTGAGTCCGCAAGGCGCAGCGCGACATCGACGCCGAATGGTCTCTTACGATCCCTCAGGCATGCACGGATTTCCGCAGTCGCATCGGCCGTCGCCGCAACTGGGGCGTGATGATCTCCTTGGTCGGCGCGAAGATCACGCCCTTTGCCATCATCCGCAAATAGGCCATCTCGCTCATCGCATCGTCGAGGTCCAGGACGGCGTCGGAGGCGCAGATCACGCTAAAGTGGCGGTTGCGCAGCCCCACCGCGGCCTCTACGATCCCCCGGGCGACGCCGGCCCCGCAGATGATGAACGTTGCGCTATCCAGCTCGGTAATCAGCCGCTCGGCCCGCGCGTGCAGGAAGATGTTTGTGTGTCGCTTCTCGAAGATCACCTGCTGGTACCTATCGAAGATCTCCCGCGGCAAATCGGTGATATTGCGCAGGCCAAAGTTGATCCGTGCCGGCAGGGCCGTGCCGCGCATCTTCTGCTCGCCTTCGCTGTCATCGATGCAGTGGGGCAGCTCCGAAAGTGGGCCTCGCTCGCCCTTGCGGACCCGCAGAACCGTGCTGACCACTGGAATTGCGTTTTTCTTGGCCCAGTGAAAGAGCCGGCGAATATTCGAGGCGACCTTGCGGGCTTTTCGGGTATAACACGTTCCGCTGGGATCGAAGAAATCCTGCTGGGTCTCGATGTCCAGGAGTATCCGATCAACAACCATTAGTTTTCCCTCCTACACAAGGTACTCATGGCTATCCAATTCTAGGCCACCGCGCGCGGAGAATTCTAACTGCGAGCTTGGAAAGCCGATAAACCGAGATAGGGCCGGCAAGCGGCCACCAACGGGGTACAACGGCGGGGCAACGGAAGCGTTCTTGGAACCACGACGTGCGTTATGGCAGGTAGCGCTGAATGAGCCACAGCACCGCGCCCAGGGCGATCAGGCCAAGGATCATGTAACCGATCAGGCCCAGGACCTCCAGCGGCAAACGGCGCAGGTTGTTAGTGCGGATGGTCTTATATACGGCCGCCACCGATGCGCAGAGCGGCAGGAGCAGCCAAAGCGTCCCACCGCCGCCATCCAGTTGCATCGGATGGTAAAAGAGCGTCCAGGCGATCATTTCTTCTGCCCTTCCTGCGGCTTCTTCTTGGCTTCGGCCTTCGGCTCGCCCGCCACGCCCATCAGAGAAAGCATAACTGCATCGAAGACACAGGCCAGGTTCAGCAGGCCGGCCACGCCCGAGTAGGTCCTGGCGGCCGTCTCCGCCGACGTGACCAGGGCTAAGCCTCGCTTGGCGAGCTCTTTGTCTGCGAAGTTCTGCCTGCCGGCCTCGAGGTGGCTGCTCCGGTCCATGCCGAGTGGCGTCGGAGTCCTCTTAAAAGCAATAAACTCCGGATCCCTTGCCACCCGCGCGATGATATCCCGGTAGATGGGCTTCTGGCGCTGCCAGCCGATCAGGCTATGCATGCCCGCTAGTATCTGTGCGGCGAACCACCAGCGCTGGTTGTAGTAATCGACGGTCATCACGCCGCCCATGGCCACGCCCGCCCAGAACGTCGCGCCTATGACCACGAAAATGATAATTCCACGCCGCACCCGGCCGACATAGATATGCCCGGCCCCCGGCACCAGCCAGGCCAAAAAAACCGCCACAAAAGGAATCGGCCGCGATTTCCTGCTTTTCTTAGCCATGCTCTTCCAACGCACACTGAAAGGAGTCGCAATTTCCACAACCTCGCTGCCGCTGTCAAGAGATATCGCTAAAACAGGCCCTCGAGCAAAGCGTGCTCTGTCGCCTACGGCCGCTTTGCCGGTCGACGGGACGATCCTCAAGGTAAACGCAACTGCGAATCTCCGCCCAGATTCGCGCCGCGCAGCCTGCTTGTTTTACGGCATGGCTTAACGTAGGATAAATGTTGCCGTGCTAGGTGGGGCGCTAGCGGTGCCCTGAGTCCCGACTTTGTCGGGATGACCCGCAATCCGCTATAGCGGGGCTGAATTCTCCGCCGAGGGTCGGGCGTCGCAGAACCACCCGCTTGGCGAGCGGCGTTGAAGGCTGGGTCCTCTGCAACGACGCGCCGTGAATCTGGTCAGGTCCGGAAGGAAGCAGCCATAAGCGTGTTTGCGTCGTGTGCCGGAGGGTCGCCTGGCTGGAGCCGCTTCGCCCTGCGGACGCTGTGGCGTTGACTCGACGCGGAGTGCACGGCGTTTTTATTGCGGATTCTAATCTGCCAGTTGCGCTCGGTTTAGAAGCTGTTCAATCCGCAATCCCAAATCCACAATCCCAAATCTTCTATCTGCAATCGTCAGACGTTTGGTTCTTCCAGCGGCACGGGGCAGTGGTCGCGGCGGGCGCAGTTGGCGCAGTGCGAGCCGGTCCAGATTTCCTGCAAGAGGTCCACCACCGGGTCGATCAGCGTCAGCTCGTCGGTCCAGATCCCGCCTTCGAAGTTGCGCTTCCGCGGACCCTTAACACCCAGCCCGGCCCCGGTGAGATTGGCCGAACCCAGGTACATCGCTCGGACGTCTACGATGACGGCCTTGAGATGCACGCGCGGGCAGCGGCGCATTGTCATCGTCGGCGGTAGGCCTTTCTTGAGGCGCTTAAGGAACGGCCCGCTCGGCACGGCGCCGTGCAGCAGGCGAACCTCGACCCCGCGCCCGGCGAGTTGCTGCAATAACTCGAGTATACTGCGGAGCTGGCGGCTGGGACCGGCGGGGACGTGGGCATCCTTCACGTTGGCGGTCGCAATCGTCAAGCGCCGCCTGCACGAACGCAGGGCCTGGAGCAGCACATCTTCCAGATGCTCCTGGTTCAGTACGAGCTTTATCACACAATCACTATCGGTCACCAGGATGCTACGGTCTGATGGTTTTACCGGCTGGTGTGAGCTGCGGGCGAGGCCTAAGGTTGGATTTGGGCTTGAAAGCGTTCTTCTCGGTCTTATGCTTATGCAAGTTGTCCTCAAGCAGCTCCAGGCAGAATGCCCTACAGATGATCACCATCACCGTGGGAGCAATGGCATGAAAAACTGGACATGGATTGGGATGTTGGCCTTGGTATCAGTGGGTCTGGGATTGGTTCTTCAGAAAGACTGTACCGGCGAGGACAAGCTTGGGCCAGTCGCTGAGTCCAGAGAGGCCCGCCCGGAGATAGCCATTCCGGAGGGGAAGGGCTACCTGCCCCGCCCGTGCGGGCTCGACATGAATCGAAACGGAATCATCGGTGAACCGGCGGATCGATTGGTCGGGGACCAAAAAACCACCGACCCGGATGGAGACGGGATCGACGAGGACATCATCTACGTTTGCTCTGAGACCGGTGCCAATTGGCCCAACGACGGATCGGCGAACCAACCCGTCCGAACGATTCAGTATGCGCTGGAGCTGGCAGACGGCCCTGAGGACGGCGCCGAAGACATCATCTGCATCTCGGGCGTTTTCAACGAATCCGTTTACCTTATCAAAGGCGGTCTACCGGGGTACTACCAGCGCGACGGATTCCAGTTTCCAAAAAACCCCACCATGATCGTCGGGCGAGACAGCGACGGAGATGGACAGTTCCCTCCGTACGACAAAGACGACATTGCGGTCCTAGACGGTCAGAACCGCCTGGACATTGCAATCACCAACCGCCCGAACAAGATCAGCTATTTCGAGCTGGCTCACTTGACCATAAGGGACTACGGCCGCCAACCGAACAACCTCGTGCGCGACCAGATCGATCGCGGGGCGATAAGGCTTACCGGACAAGGTAGAGGGCGGCAGAGTCATCTCTATATCCACGACGTCGAGATCCGCGGTGTAAATAAGAGTGCTCCATCGGAATCTGCAACGATTGTTTGGAGCTTCTGGTCCAGGCAGAACACACTGACGCATGTGGCCTTCATTAACAATCTGGTGGACGAGTACAGCTCATATGCCATCAGAGGCGCGCCCATGAACGGCAGCGGACATTACCGTTTCCAGAATAACACGTTCAAACTCCATGGAATTATCGATCCAAATCTCGCCGAGACGGATTTCGCCTATGCCTCCGTGGCAAAAATGTGGAGCGAGCATTCGCACGTGGAGTTTCTGGACAACATCTTGGATGGCAACCCGCGCGCCTGGAAACCCAAGATGCTCGTCTCGGGTGTGAGACCCGGCCATTGCACCCGCGATTACCTTATCCGCGGAAATGTATTCATCGACCTGACGACTGCGATTGCAGTCAAAGGCTACGCTGGACCCACATTCCGCTACCCCCGCACTGCCGGCAACATCGTCATCGACCGCAACGTCTTCATCAACACCTATGACGGGTGGGTCAAACCGGTCAAAGGTATCCTCATCCAAGCTGGGCAGACGATGACCGGGACGGTCGGAGACGCAGCGATTACGAACAACTTCTTCTATTCGTCATCCGAATGGAACGGCATTCGTTGCCACGCCGCAAACAACGAAGGTCCACAGCCGGGCACGATCACCGTTGCCGGAAATACGTTCTATGGGCCCTTCCACAGCCAAGACTTCGCCGCGATTCGCGTTGATCCTGATGGCAGAAAGTTCCCGCAGAACAACTTCATCATCAAGAACAACCTGTTCGCCAATGGCGAATTTCAGCATCCTAACCTCAGCGTTTCGTATGCCCCGAGCAACTGGATTGCCGCCGGAAACATCTACGATACGGGCGGATTCCTCTGGAACGGTGATGCGCTGGAGACGCTTTCGGAATGGCAGAAAGCCAGCGGCCAGGATACAGGTTCCGTGATCGGCCAACCGATCTTTGTCGATCCCTCGGCCGGTGATCTGCACCTCCGCGCAACGGACACGATCTCTAAAAGCGCGGGGGTAAACATCACCGACATCACGAAAGTGGACATAGACGGTGATGCCCGTTCGCCAGGTCGGCCCGTGGCGGGCGCCGACGTACCCGCAGCGAAGTAGGAGGCAATACGGGCGTCCATTACTCAGGCCGTCGCGACGACCAGCCGATGCCGACACGACCTCAGCGCTTCGATAAGAACGTTGCTTAGGTGCTCCCGATTGAGGATGAGCTGCACGACGTAAAGTCGTATCGGCCTGCCGGGGCCAGCGACGCCATTGTTTCCGACCGGCCAGCTTGACGAAACGTTCAGGAGCCATTGGAGGGTGAGCCGACGGCCTTTTCAGCTTGCCGATTGATTCAGGCGGCCGGGTGTGAATAATGGCCAATCGGCAATCGTAAGTCGAAAATCATCATGGCAGGATATCTCGTACTCGCCCGCAAGTATCGCAGCCTGACCTTCGATGAAGTGGTCGGCCAGGAGCCGATCGCCCAGACCTTGGTCAACGCGATCAAGTCCGGCCGCGTGGCCCACGCGTACCTCTTTACGGGCACGCGTGGCGTGGGCAAAACCACCATGGCCCGCATCCTCGCTAAAGCGATGAACTGCTTGAGCGTAGAGGCCCCGACGCCCCAGCCGTGCAACAGCTGCGACGCCTGCCTGGCCATCGGCCGCGGCGACGACATGGACGTCGTGGAGATCGACGGGGCGTCCAATCGTGGCATCGACGAGATCCGCGACCTGCGGGCCAACGCGATATTTCGCCCGGCCCGCTGCCGCTACAAGGTCTACTACATCGACGAAGTCCACATGCTCACCAAGGAGGCCTTCAACGCGCTGCTCAAGACGCTGGAAGAGCCGCCCGAGCACGTGAAGTTCGTCTTCTCCACCACCGAGCCGGAGAGGGTCCCGGCCACGATCGTCTCCCGCTGCCAGCGGTTCGACTTCCGCAACATACCCACCCGCCTGATCGCCGAGCACCTGGCCAAGATCTGCAAGAAAGAGAAGGTCAAGGCCGAGTCCGACGCGCTGTTTCGGATTGCCCGTGCGGCGGCCGGCTCGATGCGGGATGGGCTTAGCCTGCTGGATCAGTTACTGGCCGCCGACCAGGAGGTCAGAGAGACCGATGTCATACGCATCCTGGGTTCGCCGCCCGATGAGCGAACGCTGGCGATCGTCCGAGCCATCGCCGATCGCAGCGCCGCGGCGGCCCTGGGCGAGCTCGCCGGCCTGTTGGAAGCCGGCGTGACGCTCCAGAACATCGTCGCCGCGCTGGGCGATGCGTTCCGCAATATGATGATCGCAGCCACCTGCGGGGCCGACAGCGAACTGATCGAACTGCCGGAATCCCAGAAGCAAAGCGTTGGCGAGCTCGCCGGCCGCTTCTCGGCGCCGGCGCTCGTTCAGACCGTCGGAATCTGCCAGACCGTCGCGAGGAACATTCGCACTTCAAGCGTCGGTAAGGCGCTGGTCGAGGCGGCCTTGGTTCGCCTGGCAGAGGCCGAACAGTTCGTAGACCCCCAAAGCCTAATCGACCGACTGGAGGCGCTGGCCGCGGGCGAAAAAAAAAAGACGCCAATAACAACCGCCAAGCAGGCGAAGGAAAATCTATTTGAACAACAAAGCCCACGGAATGCAGTCAGTGGGCATGGGGATTCCGAGGCAGACCAGCACGCCTCAGAGGCGACCATCCAATGGGAATTGGACTGGCTGAAGGCCCACTGGGAAAGCGTGATCGCCAAGCTGTTTTCCATGCGTCTCTTTCAGGCGGCTGGCTGCCTGCGCCCGGCGAGGGTGCTGGACTTCGATGACGGCACCTTGACGCTTGGGTTTGACGGCGAGCACGAAGGCCTGCGCCGGCGGTGCGCCGGGCCATTAGCCAAGTCGATTGAAGAGGCCCTCAGCGAACTTGCCGGCCGGGAAATACAATGTCACTACGCCTCGACCAACCAGGTAGGCGCCGCCCCACAGCGACGGCTCAACCTGAGCAACAATGAGAAGCGCCAGGTATACGCCGACCCGGCCGTCAAGGAGGCACTGTCCCTCTTCGGCGGGGAAGTCATCGACATTCGAAGGCAGCCCCGCCCAGCCGAGCCCGTTCCAGAATCGCCCGAGGGCCACGACGGGGACACTTGAGCGCGCTGCAGTCGGGGACATCGGAAAAGGAAACAGAGATGTTTGGCGATTTGGGCAAGATCATGAAGATTGTCGGGCAGATGAAGGCCAAGATGCCCGAGGTTCGCGAAAAGCTGGCTAACTCGCAGTACACCGCCGAGGCCGGCGGCGGGGTTGTGCGGGCGACCGTCAACGGCAAGATGGAACTGGTCGATCTCAAGATCAGCAGTGAAGCGCTGGCCGATCCGGAGCTCTCGGCAGACGTTGAGATGCTTGAAGACTTGATCAAGGCCGCGATCGCCGCCGCCCAGCAAAAGGCCGCCAATGCCACCGACGAGGCCATGAAAGAGCTCACCGGGGGCATGGACATCTCCGGGCTTGGCGGTATGCTGGGGATATGATTCCTGGGTGAAGGCCTGAACATGGCAAAGTACGCCGAAACAATTGAACGTCTAATGGCGGAGCTCGGCAAGTTACCGGGCATCGGGTCGCGGACGGCGGAGCGGCTGGCCTTTCACCTGCTCAAGGCCTCCAAGGAAGAGGCCCTCGCCCTGGCCGAGGCCATCCACGACGTCAAGACGAAGATCCGCCCATGCAAGACCTGCTTCAACTTGAGCGAGCAGGAGGTTTGCAGCATCTGCGGCGAGCCACGGCGGGACAAGGCCACTATCTGCGTCATCGAGCAGCCGAAGGACCTGCTGGCTATCGAGTCAACCGGGGCCTACCGTGGCGCCTATCACGTTCTGATGGGCCACATCGCGCCTCTGGAAGGCGTCGAGGCCGAAGACCTAACCATCGACGCGCTGGCCGAAAGGGTCCGCGCCGGGGGTATCGAGGAGGTAATCCTGGCGACCAATCCCACAGTAGCCGGCGATGCCACCAGCCTGCACATCGCCTCGCTTCTGGCGGCGACCGGCGTGAAGATCACCCGGCTGGCCCGCGGTCTGCCGGCTGGCGGGCAGATCGAGTACGCCAACAAGTCCATCCTCACCGACGCCATCACGGAGCGGCGAAAGCTCTAAGCCGTGCCGTTTCCTCCCCGACGTCCTGCCGCGATCGAGAGAGTATCGGCGTGCGTTCGCCCGCCGTCCTGGTCCATCACGGCAGCTTGTCCTGTCATGAGATTTCCAGGCGGATTCGCGAAAATATCTTAAATCGCAATGAATGTTCGGCTTGAGATCGCGAGGGTATCTTAACTTTCAGCCGGGACGTTGTGCTATCCCCAAAGCGCGGTAGAATACAGAGGCATGAGACTCGATACGACGCAACAACTTCGACTCGAACAGCGAATGAAGCTGGCGCCCAGGATCATCCAGGCGATGGAGATCCTCCAGCTTCCCGTCATGGCGCTGCAGGAGCGTATCGAGGCGGAGATACAATCCAACCCGGTTTTGGAGATACACGATCCGGGCGTGGACGACCAGGCTCCACCCGCTCGCATCGAAGAGTCCGAGCCGCGCGGCGAGCGCGACATGGTCGTGGACCAGGACAACGACCACAGCGAGGACTTCCAGCGCCTGGCGGAGTTCGAGGATGAGTTCGGCTCCCAGTTCGCCCGCTCCGACGCCCCAGCCCGACCGCGCCCAGCGGCTCCGGGTGAGCGCGACCGCAAGCTGGACGCGATGGCCAACACGCCCGCACCGGAAATCTCCCTCAACGAATATCTCCTCGAGCAGTGGAGGCTCATCGAAGCCGACGAGGAGATCCTCAAGGCGGGCGAGCTGATCATAAACTTCATCGACGCAGACGGCTATCTCCGCACGTCGCTGGAGGAGCTGCAAAACCAGACCCCCGAGGCGATCCCGATGCGGACCCTGCAAGCGGCGCTGAAACTCATCCAGACGCTCGATCCGGTCGGCGTCGGGGGGCGCGATCTTCAGGAATGCCTTCTCTTGCAGCTGGCCGTCGAGCAGCAGGCCGGCCACGACGTGTCCCTGAAGATCGAACTGGTGAGCCATTTCCTGCGGGACATCGAGATGAACCGCTTGCCGCAGATCGCCAAGCGGACCGGCAAGACAATCGACCAGATCAAAGAGGCCATCGAAAACCTCTCGCATCTGAACCCGCGCCCGGGCTCGCTGATCGGCCAACGTACCGTGCCGGTGATTCGGCCGGACATGCTCCTCGATATAGGCGATGACGGCGGGATCATAGTTTCCATGCCGGACGGCAACACTCCGCGGCTCCACATCTCGCGCGCTTACGGCCGAATGGCACGCGACCGCAAAATCGATCGCCAGACCCGCAACTTCATCCAAAAGAACATTCGCTCGGCTCACTGGCTGATCAGCGCCATCGAGCAGCGCAGGCATACGGTCTTCCGCGTGGTCAAGGAGGTCTTCAAGGTCCAGCGTGAGTTTCTCGAGACGGGCGTCGAGGCCCTCAAGCCGCTGCCGATGATGGACGTGGCCAGGAAGGTCGGCGTGCACGTCGCAACGGTCAGCCGGGCCGTCTCCGGAAAGTACGTCCAGACGCCACGAGGGATATTCCCGCTGCGCATGTTCTTCTCCGGCGGCACGACCACCGCGGCCGGCCAGGACGTCTCCTGGGGCGCCGTCAAGGCCAAGCTCAAGGAAATCATCGACACCGAAAACAAGACCAAGCCGATGAACGACGATGAGCTGGCCAGCGAGCTGAAAAACCGCGGCATCGACATCGCCCGCCGCACCGTCGCAAAGTACCGCAAGTTGATGGAAATTCCACCGGCCCGCAAACGCAAGCAGTACTGACCGCATCCCGCTACGGCCGCGCCACACTGAAAGCAATTGCTGGGCCTCCGCGCCCCACTGGCCGCTTCCTGCCAAGGCGCTCCCAAACGTACGAGAACGTGCGCAAACGTGCGCATCCTTGCGCGCCCTTGCGCGCCCTTGCGCATTCTTGCGCATTCTTGCGCACGCAATTTCGCCTAAGACCGGCCGGCAGCGGAACTTACGAATTTCAGGGTCCAAATCGGGTGTTTTTCAGCTTTCGGCCTCCCTGAGTCCCTCCGCGCCGCTCCGGCCAGGCTACCGGTTACTGGTTACCGGTTACTGGCTACTGCCCTTGTCTCTATTCGGTTGTCAATCCCGGCGTGCCAGGATGCTCAATTCAGCTTGCCTCTCACCTCTAACCTGGCGGGCGCAGAATGCGACCGCTCCTCACCTTCTCCGGCGACCTACCTCTTTTGCGCGCGCAAATGTGTAAGTTGGGCAGGTCCGCGGAACGGCAAGCGCTGGCCTGGCCGGGAATAAGAAAATTTGATTTTTCGGGGTAACTTTCAACACGCGCGTGCAAAACTGCGCGCGCAAATCTGTAACTTGGGCCGCAGAGGCTCAGAGGGCGCAGAGAGTTAGGAGAATTCTCAACACTGGTAGGCTGGGTCGAGCGAAGCGATGACCCACCTTCCTTGTCTCTACTACCACTGGTTGCAAGTCCCGACCAGTCGGGGCCACCCGCCGCCGAGAGTTGGTGATAGCGAACTTCGTGCGGCGGGGCTCCGTCCCGCCGCGTCGAACTCAGGTGTTCACCCGATTGACAGAATCCGGATCCGTGGTACACTTGTATATGCGCCAGCCCGTTCGGGGAGCGGCGGAGTTGATGCTTCTTGAGGGGCAGGGGCGAATCTCGCTCCTTCATTCCCTGCCTCAAGGCTATTCGGCGGCCGAGTTCCCAACGGATGAAGTGTGTCTACTTGTTGAGAAAGGGGCAGAGAAATGTTTAGAAAAGTATTGGTGGTGTTGAATTGCGCGGCGGTTTTCGGCATGGCGGTGTCACAGGCAATGGCGGGGCCTCTTCCGAACGTTGTGCTTTATGATAACTTCGATGACGGCAACTACCTAGATGATGGCTGGAGTGTTACAGACCCGAGGGGGATATCGACTCCCGCTGCTCCCACGATAGCGTCTATTTCCCAGGAGAACTACGCCGTTGCCGCAAACGGCTACGGTGAGGCAATGATCTTTCATCCCATTGCAGTGAACAGCACGCCGGTTCGCGTGGAAATGCGTGCCCGGAGCACCCGCGTTACCGAAGTATGGCTGTGCAACGGCACGGACTTCTACCAGATGATGGATTACGGCGAGTTTGACGACGTTCGGATGGCGATTCACTATCAAGGCAGCGAAATCGAGTACCTGCGGGATTCGATTCCGGACGACCCCGATGGATGGCATCTATTCGAGTTTTCACGCGACGCACAAGGATGGTGGTCGTTTTCACTAGACTCTGTGATGTTTGCTGAGGATTTCGCGAATGAGACCAGCATGACATCGTTTGATGGCGTTGCTTTTATGCTTCGGCCCTTCGGCCGCAACGAAACATCGGCGATAGATTGGGTCCGGGTCAGTATCCCCGAACCCGCGACGCTGTTGCTGCTGGCGTTGGGCGGGCTGGCGCTGATTCGCCGCAGGAAGTGAAACTTCTCGCCCTTCGTGGAGGGCCGAAAGATGCGGGCGGGCCCTTTCAGTAGGGCTCGCCCGGTTTCTTTGCCCAGAGTATCACCGCCCGTCGCAAAGAGCCCTTCGAGAAACTATCTGGCCGGCTATTACGGGGGCAGAATATGTGGCATTTCGTCGCGCCATAACATGAGTTTCTTCAAGCAATTCAGGTGTCGGTGGTTGACAAAATATCGATTCTCTGTATAATATATGTCGCTCAAACCCTCTGTTTTTTGTGGTCCGCTCGGCCACCAGCGCTCGATCAAGAAGGAGACATCATCACGCCAGCTTCTCGTCGGACCCAATGTGGGGGGTACTTGACTGCTTAATTCTGATCGGCATAAGCTCAAATTGGTGTTTTCGATCCAGCACGTTCAGGAAGGAGGAGAAACAGTGAACAAGCACAGCGCTCAAGTTTTCATAATTGTACTCGTCGGTCTTGCTGCAGGGGTTGTCCCGACGCAAGAGGCCAGTGCCATTGACTATAAGCCGCTGTTCACGGGGGCAGTGGACGACAACTGGCACGTGGCCAACAACTGGCACGACGGCGAGGTACCGCCCGCCCAGGCGAGTGTCCTCGTTGGCTCCCCAGCTTATCCAAACAGGTCGGCTACGATTTACAGCGGGCAGACGGTGACCAACGCGACGATTTACGTCGGCCACGGCGACACGGGAAGCCTGACCATTCAGGCCGGCGGCACGTTTACCGCCTGGGGGAGCCTCCGCGTGGGTAGCCATGATCCTTTCTTTGACGCCACCTGGGTAACAGTTCCCGTCGCGGATCAGAACGAGTGGTTCAGCGGCTGCGACGGCACAGTCACCATCAACGGAACAGTGCGCACCAACGGCGACCTCACGCTGGCCGGCTGGCAGCCGGACTCCAAGGCAAAGCTATACCTCAATTCCGGCGGTATCATCGAGCTGACCGGCACCCGCAACGACGCCTATCTGGGCAAGGATTACCATTACCATCTTGGCGGCTACTGGGAGCTTTATCAGGCTAACGGCACCACGTTCAGTGTCGCCGACCATATTCTCATGACATCCAGGGACGGCAACGCCTTCTGGAAGCTTGGAGATGGCACCACCGTGCGCTACGCCATGCGTCCAGGGGCAAATTGGGGATTGTTCCACATTTTCAACGGCACCTTCTGGGTTGACGGCGGGACCGTAAACGTCGGCCATGGCGGCAGCACCGCGATCTACGGCAACGATATGATCTTTACCAAGTACTTCGGGACAGGTCCGGCAACGAGGACGCCGACGCTGAAGGTCTCCGGCACAAATCCTCTGCTGACGGTAGGCGACAAGGTCGCCTTCTCCGGCGCGCTCCTGGACGTCAGCGAGCTGACGATAACGCCAAACATCTGGGTCACCATCGTGGACGCCAACGAGATCGCCGAACACACGGATTACCATTTTACCGGAGCGAACGTCTATGCGGGCGACGAGCTTGACTTCGCGCCTGGAACGGACACGAACCTCTGGAGCCTGAGGGTCGATTACTTGAACAGCGATAAGGTCGAGGTGATGTACATTCCCGAGCCGGCTGTGCTGGCGCTGCTCGGCGTTGGGATGGCCGAACTCCTCCGCCGCAGGCGGAAGAAACGAATCTAGCAGGCAAGCTTACCCGCCCTACGAAATGCGCGGCGGCCGGCGGCGCAGAGGTAAGATTCAAGTCACTCTCGCTGGTGGGAGGTTGAGGTGGAGGGCCGGTGCTTGGATTGCTCCAGGCCCGGACCCGGAAGGCAACAGAGGACCCCCTTGAAGGCTTTTCAAGCGAGTCGCACGCTCAGAGACGTCGTGCCAGACATGCTTCCAGTTCCTTCATCGCCACGTCGATCTCCAGCGGTTTGACCATGTACGTTTGGGCGCCACAGTCCAGTATCCTCCTTTTCGATTTTTCCGAAGGATATGCCGTCATCGCTATGACGACTGTATCCTTCGTTTCCTCCTTTGATTTAATCTGCTGGCAGACTTCGAACCCATCCATTCCCGGCATACGCAGGTCGAGGAAGACGACATGCGGCTTGAGCGAACCGACGAGCTCCCCCGCCGCAAAGCCGTCGTGAGCTTCGAGAACATCGTAGTCGGGATGTTCCGCCTTAATCTCACCCGCGAGCCAGTGCGTAAAGGATTCTTCATCGTCCACTATAAGTATCCGCGGCGGTGAGGGCTTCAGTTCAGGCGGAATGGGCAGCTTCTGCCGACGGAGGAGGTCAACCAGGTCTGCCACAGCGACCCGCCTATGCCCGCCAGGAGTTCGGCCCGCCTTCAGTTGCCCTCGATCGATCCAATTCGCAATCGACCCCACTGCCACCCCTAACAGCCGAGCAACGGCAGATGTCGAAAGCGTGCCTTTCATGGCTTTCGATCCCGGTGGTTTACTGTCCGCATCGTTCTCGCGCTGCTTTTTCTCCCATACGCCAAGCAGTCGCGTGGGATTCTACCACACGCACAGCAGAGGTGCGAGATCTAATTCATTCGCCGATTTGGCTAATCCGACTATGTTTCTTGCCCAGACTGCCGAAGGCTGCGCAGATTGAGCTTGAAGGCGCATGTCTAATCGAAAAGCCTCTCAGGGTAACCGGAATACCTCAGGAATTCTTCAGAACCCCGAAGAACGAATAAGGGCTCTCCGAAAAGGGAGTTACGGTCAACTTGGGATTTTGCTCTGAAAACAGCTGAGCTCCAGACGGCAGCTTGCGATCAAGACCCCATCACGAGATACAGCCGCGATACGCCCAAGTCAGCGAGCCGGGACTCAAAACGCTTTCGGAGTCCGCTATGAGAGCCAATCGGCCAGCTTCAAGGCAGCTGTTCTCGGACTATCTGGAAACATCAAGCCTGTCTTCACAAGGGAGCAAACCAACCTTGACGATATTGCGGCCGCCTTCCTTGGCGCTGTACAAGGCCTTGTCGGCCAGTTCGATCAAGGCCTCACCGGAATGTACACCTGTCGCTTCAGCCACCCCGAAACTCGCCGTCGCCTGAACTGTTCCACAAGCGACCTCCAAACGTATCGTTTGTATGTCGCAACGGCACCGCTCTGCCAGCCGAGCCGCGTTTGCCGCGGTTTCATTGGGCACCACGATGGCGAACTCGTCGCCCCCATAGCGGGTTGGAAGGTCCATCTCTCGGCACTGACTGGTGATTCGTTTGGCGACCCGCTGTAAGAGCTCGTCACCAGTACTGTGCCCATAGGTGTCATTAATTAGCTTGAAGTTATCGATGTCCGCCATGATGAACGACAAGAGGCTGCTATGTCGCTGCATGCGGGACCATTCCTGCCGGAGGCATTTCACAAGCGCCCTGCGATTCGGCAGCGTGGTCAGCGGATCAATATTGGCATGTTCGATCAGCAGGTCCTGAAGGCGCTTCGTTCTCAAGGCAGCGCGGACGCGCGCCCGAAGTTCCAGGCCATTGAAAGGTTTGGTGATGTAATCCATCCCACCCAGGTCAAGGGCCTTGACCAGATCCTCCATCGTCTCCAAAGCGGTCAGGAAAATAACCGGGATCATGCGCAGGTCTTGATCAGCCTTCAGTGCCCTACACACGTCGAAGCCGGACATCTCAGGCATGTCGAGGTCGAGAAGGATCACGTCGGGTTTCTCTCGCTTGGCGATCTCCAAGCCGATCCGGCCACCATCGGCACACAAAACCTCCACGTGTTCCTTGGCCAGATGTACTCTTGCGATAGCCAGCGTCTCGCAACTGTCGTCGATAAGAAGGACTTTCACTCGACGACCTCCTTGGAAGTAACGCTAACGGCCCGGCCTCGAACGATGGCTCGGCAGATAGCCGCCAGATCGTTCAGTGACATACCCGCGCCCTCAACATCCCCGGCTTTGGCCGCCAGCTCCACTACCCGGGAAGCCTCAGTCACGAGGGGATAGCCATAACTACCACCGGCGCCTTTGAGTTGATGCGCCAACCGCTGGAGTTTTTCGAAGTGTCCGTTTTCAAGGGCTTGGCGCATTGCCTCAATCTTGTCGGCCAGCGCGCCGACTAACTCGTCAATGATCTCGGCAAGATCGGGATCATCGGCGAATTCCGATTGGATGATTTCACCGTCGGAATGCTTGAGATGCGGTCGGTCGGGTCTGCCTTTATCGCTTGTGGCAACGGTGCGGCCGGCGCATTGGGCGACAGCGGCAATGAGTTGGCCACGATCTATCGGCTTGGAAAGATAACCTGTGCAGCCGCTGGCCAGGCACCGTTCCCGGTCGCCGGACATCGCATGTGCGGTCAAGGCCAGGATCGGACAAGTAAGACCCCGATTCCGCAGGATACGCGCGGCCTCATAGCCGTCCATGTGCGGCATTTGCATGTCCATCAGAACCACGTCGAACGGTTCGGCACCGGCCATCTTCACGGCTACCCGGCCGTTCTCGGCGATCTCAACCTCTGCGCCGCTCTTGCGAAGCACGGTGCTAATAAGCAGTTGATTCTCGGGACCGTCCTCCGCCAGCAGTATTCTCAGTCCTGCCAGAGTCTTCTCGCCGGAGAGCCACTGCCGTGAAAGCACTGGCTCGGTTCGAATCTCTTCGGCCGGCGGCTCTCGCATCCGCACACCTTCCAGGCAACCGGTAGGAATGGTAACGGCAAAAGTGCTTCCCTCGCCCGGCGCGCTGTCGATCGTCAGTTTGCCATTCATCATTTCGATGATGTGACGTGTGATCGCCAGGCCAAGTCCTGTACCGCCCCTTTTGCGAGAGACCGATCCATCCACTTGGTAGAAGGGCTCCGAGATGTGCTCCAGCTCTTCTGGTGCCATTCCCACACCGGTATCAATGACTTCTATCTTGACGGCTGGCTCCCCGTCACACCCGTGCGCCAGGAAGGTGGTCGTAACCGTCACGCCGCCGGCCTCCGTAAACTTGATCGCGTTTCCAACAAGATTCACAAGTACTTGCTGCAGCCGGGCCTCATCAGCAAGAATCGTTTCCGGTAATTCGTCCTCGTACTCAGCCGACAGAGACAAACCACGCTGTTCGGCCGGGACACGCATCATATCCACCCCTCTGCGGACGATGGCCGCGATATCACAGCGCTCCAGGTAGAAAGGCAGCTTCTCAGCCTCGATCTTGGATATGTCCAAGATGTTGTTGATCAACGTCAAGAGGTGCTCGCCGTTGCTGCGGATAATCCGCAACCACTTTTGCCTTTCAAGGGGCGTGTGGCTCGAGTCGGCCAAGAGATCCATAAAGCCGAGGATCGCAGTCAACGGCGTTCTTATCTCATGGCTCATATTGGTAAGGAATTCACTTTTGGCTTGGCTTGCCGCCTCGGCGGCCTCCTTGGCCTTCTGGAGTTCTTCTTCCGCCAGCTTGCGCTCGGTAACATCCTGTACGGTTCCCACCATGCGTGTGGGCCTGCCCGACTCGTCAAAAGTAACCTCGCCGTCTTCGTGGACGACCCGCACATCGCCATTTGGCAGCAGAATGCGGTGATCGACGTTGTGCAGCTTGTTCTGGTGCAGGGCTTCGTGGACTGACTTTTTCACATAGTCACGGTCATCTGAATGGACAAAGTTCAAGAATGCCTCATACGTGGCTTCAAACTCCTGAGGTTGCAGTCGGAAGATCCGGTAGATTTCATCGGACCACCACAGCTCGTTGGTGACGATATTCCAGTCCCAATTGCCGAGATGAGCGATCTCCTGCGCCTCGGCTAGGCTGGCTTGGCTTTTCCGCAGCGCCTCCTCCGTCACCCTGCGTTCTTCAATTTCCTTCTCTAGCCGTTGGTTGGCCTCTAGCAGCTTCGAAGCAAGCTGCTCGGTCCTCGCTTTTCTGACGATTATGCTCAAAACATATGCCGCAAACAGACCGCTGAAGACCAACCCACCGACTAAACCGCCCCACGGGTGCCAAGTTTCCCTGCTTGTGATAAAACTCGGCGACGCCTTGCATAAGATCCACCACTGCCTGCCGCTTACATCGAGTGTCACGGCTTTGTGCAAGCCAGTTTGCAGGTCAAGTTGGCCCAGGGCGCCGAGAACGAGCGGCGCTGTTCTGAGCCTTGACGCGTGCAAGTACAGGAACTGTTTTCCGACTGGGGCCGATCTGTCGTAGAGGTATATATCAATGCCGGCAGGCGATAATTGCCCAAGAGCCTTTTCCATAAATACCCCGACATGAAATATTCCCAGGACAAATCCCTGAACATTCTCGCGGCGATCTTCGATTGTTTCTGTTGGCAAGCCTTTGCGGTAAACAGGCTTGAACACCAGGAATCCGAATTCGTCGCCCGTCTCCTGCACCAGCTTGATCCGCCCCGTGGCGACCGTCTGCCCTGTCTGGCGCGAGCGATTCAGCGTCTCCAGACGCGTAGGATTCGAGGCCATGTCAAAGCCCAAGGCCAACTCGTTGCCCTTGTAAGGCTCGACGTAATAGACTGGAAAATACTCGGCGCGCGAACCGGCCCGGACCATATGTCCTTGTTTAGCCCTCTCCGCGAACTGGAAATTGGAAAGCCCCTCCTGCCTCGCGGCTGCCTCGTACTGCAGTCTTTGCGATTCCTCTACGCACGGTATCCACTCCAATGCGTGAATGTCAGGGCAGGATGCCAATAAAGGTGCTACAAAATCTCGAAACTCCTCGCGCTCGACCGAATAGGAGGCGACGTAGAACGAGGCAAGGGATTTCAGGATGAGCCTATGTAATTCTAATTCCTGCTTCACGGCCGAAACGCGGTCCGCCACGGCCCGTTCGAAATCCCTTTCAATTCGACGTCTTTCACTCCTGTAAGCCACGCTGAACAGAGTGAATGACAAGCAGACGCCAGCTAAGAGCACCAGCCCGGGAGCAAGATATCGACGAACACGCCTCGATCGTCGGCGAACCTGCCGAGAGGTTGTCAAATCCTCATCCAGTTGTTCACTATTGCGATGCATTGGAATAGTGGAATCCCGCAAAGGTGCTCAGCCGCAGCCGAATGAAACATGACCGCTCTTGAGCAAGCTCTCAAGGGCGAGGCTGACCGTGCCGTGACCAGCTACTGCTTCCAGGAAGCGTCTGGAAAACATGGCCGCCAATCCTTCCATGCTTGGATCGGGAAACAAGCCGCGCGTTTGATTGCTGTAAGCAACTCGTTTGGTCGCATCCATCAGGCCACGCTGGTGGTCTCATCCTGACGGGAGCGCTTCAGCTCAGCCAGTTCCTCCTGAAGATGGATAACTCGCATGGCACAGCGAAGATGAATCTTCAGATCTACAGGGTCGAATGGTTTGATCAGGTAATCGTCCGCCCCGCTGACGAGAACCTTCATGATCTCCTCTTTATTCCGGCTGCCCGTTATCATCAAGATGTATACGGCTTCGTTAGGTTTTTGATTTCGAACGGTTCTAGTTACTTCAAAGCCGTCCATCTCCGGCATCATCCAGTCGATAATGGCCAGTTTGGGAGCGTTGTCTCGGGCCAAGATTTCCAAGGCCTCCCGGCCATTGGCAGCCAAGACAACGTCGCAGTGCCATTTGGTCAGCAAGTCATGGAGCAAGCTTCGGTACGCTGGGTCATCGTCTGCGACTAGAACTTGCATGCCACTTCCTCCTCGATCAGTTTATCAAGACCTTCTCGAAGGGTCGCCACTTCCTTCTCCAAACATTGGAACGTTCCGACTGCCTCCTCCCACTGACCGCCGCGGTCAATTGCTTGAAGTCGGACCGCCAGTGTGCTGGCACCGCTAGCACCAAATAATCCCAGGGATCCCTTGAGCTTGTGGGCGAGCTTTTCCAATCCGCTGCCATCTTTTTCTCTTATCGCCTGGCGCATGCCCTCAAGAATCCCGGGGTAATCTTCGAGGAAGGCCCGAGTTAACCGGACTAGCGCCTCTCGATCACCTCCGGTAAAGCGAAGGGCCTCTGCCAAGTCGTAAGCCGAACTCTTCAAGCCGCGTTGACCTTCGGCCTGATCTTTCGGCAAAGAGGCAGCCTGCTCATGTTGAGGAGTATTTCGCTCCATCACGTCGTTAATGGTCTCCAGCAGCGATTGCGGGCGAATCGGCTTGCAAATGTAGCTATCCATACCGGCTTGCAGGCATTTTTCCTGCACGGACCCCATGGCGTCGGCGGTCATAGCGATGATGGGAACATGGCGGGAAGTTGTTCTTTCGTTTTGGCGGATCGCCGCCGTGGCGTCGAATCCGTCCATCTCAGGCATCTCCAGGTCCATCAGGACCAAATCGAACGGCTCAGCCCGCACCTTCTCGATCGCTTCTTTCCCATTTTCGGCGCAGACAACCTCATGGCCCCACTTTCCAAGCAGCAGCACCGCATGCTCCTTGTTGACGTAATTGTCCTCTGCCAGGAGGATCCGCAAACGGCGCTGCCTCTCGCGGAGGGAGTGGCGGGTGATTAGGTGCGCTTTATCAGCCGGTGAGGGCTGAGCAAGGGCCGTCGAGATCGTTCGCAGGAGAATTGACCGATCCAAGGGTTTCGGCAAATAGGCTGCGATTCCCGACTCGCGGCAGCGGACCGCATCACCGCGCATGCCTATCGAGGACGTCATAACGATAACCGTCCCCGATAAGGAGCTGTGGCGCTTGATCTCTTCGGCCAGTTGGAAACCATCCATATCTGGTATGTCCCTTTCGAGCAGCACCACGGAGTAAGGTGCCTCCGCTTCGCTTGCCCGTTTCAATTCCGCCAGGGCTTCGTTGGCCTCATGGACACACGTGGATCTGATATTCGATTCGCCCAGAAACTCTCCGACGAGGGCGCCGCTCGAAACGTCGGGATCCACAATCAGAACACGCGCACCTTGCAAAATTTCCGAACTGCCCGGAGCCAATCCGCCGGCAGGGACATCGCGTTGCAGCCCGAATCGGGCTGTGAAAGAGAACGTGCTGCCCTGGCTGACCTGACTTTCCACCGAGATGCGGCCACCCATCATCTCAACCAACTGGGCCGAGATCGCCAATCCCAAGCCCGTGCCGCCGTACTGTCGGGTAGTGGAACTATCGGCCTGTTCGAAGGCCTCGAAGATCTTCCGCTGCTTTTCCGGTGATATACCGATGCCCGTGTCGCTGACGGCAAAGGCCAGGCAGACCCATTCCTCATCTCCCGAATGCCGCTTGACCTCCACGCGAACCCAGCCCTCCTTCGTGAATTTCAGGGCGTTGCCAACTAGATTGGTGATAATCTGTCGGAGACGGCCTGGATCACCCATTACCAAGTTGGGAACATCAGGGTGAATGTGCAATGTTAAGTTGATGTCTTTGCTCCTGGCCTGGTATTCAAGCAACTTGAGTGTGTCTTCAAGGCAATCGCGGAGATGGAAAGCGACACGCGCCAGCTCGAACTTAGCGGTTTCGATCTTCGAGATATCGAGAATGTCGTTAATCACGGTCAGGAGCGAATCTGCTGACCGTTTCACAAGATCCAGGCACTTGCGCTGGTGACCAGTCAGGTCGGTCTCCAAAGTCAATTCCGTCATCCCGATGATTCCGTTCATGGGCGTGCGAATTTCATGACTTACCTTTGCAAGAAACTCGCTTTTGGCTTTGCTGGCGGTCTCGGCTGTGAGCCTCCGCTGCTTCTCCAACTGAACATGGGCCTTTGCGCTGCGATATGTCGCGTATCCGGTAGCAAAGTACAACAGGGCCAACGCCCCGATGAGCGCGTATGTCACGCGTTCGTGCGCGGCCAATGGAACAGATATGTAGGATTTCAGTGCCCCCACAACGAGTGCGTAGCGACAGTCACCCAAGAGAAGAGGCGTAAACGCGATAAGCATTTTGCCGTCGCCGTCGCTGATCTCTGTCGTGCCCGTTCGGCCAAATTGCACACATTCGCTGGCCACCAGGTTCGCTATTTGCCTTTCCGCGCCGGTCCTCGAAAACCTGCTCGGCAAGCCCCCGGAGGTCGAGTTGCCCCGATGGGGTCGCTGGTTGCTGGTGCCCAGAATGACTCTCGCATCCTTGTCGATCACCCAATAGATGCTTCCTTTCGATCCTTTCGAACCAACGAGGCACTTTGTGAGAAACCTCTTCAGGTTAATGTCAAAACTGACCATTCCCCCCAGATGTTCTTTCAACCGGATCGGGACGTAAACCCGGATCGCCTCTTCTTTCACAACGTAGTCGTACCAGGCGGCATCCAAGCCAGTGCCTGGGCCCGCCCTGAATGTCTGAACCAATTCGCGCAGATTCGCAAGATTGACGCTGCCCGGAAATTCCCCCGCTCGGTACATCACGTTGCCATCCGCGTCAGCTATAAAGACGCTATCCAGAATGTCCGCATGGCCGTCGAAATACGCGCTAATAATCTGCTGGGCATCGGCCGTCTTCCTGCGGATCTCCGGATAGGCGCTTATCACGCGCAGGCTCTTCATCACCTCTACAAATGTCCCCTCAACGGTACTGGCCAAGCTATGAGTCGCATCGGACTGCCGCTGCTGGAAGTTGTTCACCATGTCTTCTTCGAACTTTGCATGGTGCCAGCGCAGCAAAACGGTGAATGCCGCAGCAGCCAAGCAGGCCAATACAACGGGCCTGGCAGCTTGTAGTCCCCACACGACTGCAGCCCATACACGCCTTACGACGGCGCCTCTTATGGGTTGGCGTTCGGAGGCTGAATCTGCACTTTCCCTCATATTCTCTTGCTCCCCAGTTACGCCGACCTCCAAAGCTCCGCTTAGTGATCAACAAATATTCGGTCTCACAGCGCTGGCTAGACTAAGCTGCCGATTTCGCTGCGACGATCGCGCGGTTTGGCATCCTCCGGTCTCCGTCCAACGTGGAGGGCTCCCATGGCGTTACAAATTCCGATCTTCAACTCTCTCGGACCAAACGGCTTGGTAAGGTAATCGTCTGCTGCAGGGGTTACAGCTTTCATGATCTCGCCTTTGAAGCGGTTGCCGATGACAAGGATGGTGTAAATGTCCCCGTACCTGCCGTTCTTGAGCCTGCGGCATATTTCATAACCATCCAGCACGGGCAGCATCCAGTTTAGAATGGCCAGTCTGATCGTCCGATCTTGCCGGATAGCTTGCATCGCCTCTGCCCCGTCGCGTGCAGTGGTAACCTGAAATTGCCACTCCTTCAGGAATTCCTCCAGAAGACCTCTGTAAAAACCATCATCATCGGCAATCAATATGTGCACCGCAAAGCCGTCCTTACAGCAGCCTCGAGATATCACCTAAGCTGTGCCGGCCCCACAGCAAGCACGTCCCGGAGAAAACGAACAGGCGCGACCAGAAGACGATCTGGTCTGAGCAACCGCGTGCGGGTTTGGGTCGGGGATTTGTAGTATGCGGTTGTCCCTGCGCCTGTTCGTTGTTTCCGGTCTTTCGCATCCTGGTATCCTTATCAAAGTAAATCGGCTAATGTGCCTGCCGAGATTTAGTGAAATTTGAAGAATTTAGCAGATTCTGCGAAAAATAGCAAAGCTATGGTTTATATTACTTTCTAGGCGGCTGAACCGCACCGATTGGCTCAGTGCGGCATATCGATGCGATGGATCATTTGACGGAAGTCATTCTGACAAGCCATCTTCGGAGCGTAGCCAGTGGAAACGCCCACAATAAGCGGTCGGAACACGGTAATTGGCTCGCGAACGTCTCCGCCGGCCCGCGAGCGATTCCCCAACCACACGGTCCTAATCAGCGTGTTGGCGCATGAGCCCGGGCTGTCAATGAGCTTTCGGAGGCCAATCGGAACAGCACAGAGGTCGTATCCAGCCATTGTCCACTTCGCGACCGACTGCCCCCTGGAGCTATGCTGGAGCGCATTCTGAGCCTCGTTAGGTTTTGGGTCTTTGGCCAGCAAGAATCCTATACGATAACACTGGACAGTTGAGTTGGGCCCAGAAGGGTTCAGAAAGGAATTCGACGCCTGTGGGCTATGCGCAAGCCGCTGGTTCCTCGCACCCTCCCAGCATCTCCCGAACTGTCCTAGCCAAGTGTTCCAGGCTGAATGGCTTGGCCAACAACCTTCCGTTTGCTTCGCCGAGGCCGTAATTCTCAAGGTCCTTTTCAGCGTAGCCGGAAATGTATAATACCTGGATATTCGGCCTAGCATCTTTGATGCGCTTGGCTACCTCCGTTCCGCTCATCCCTGGCATAACGACATCGGTTATTAACATATTGATGTCACCGTCATAGTGCTCGCCTTCCGGCAGGGCCTCCTGTGCGTTTGAGCTCTCCAGGACCGTATATCCACACTCTCGCAGGGACCGCGCTACCATATGCCTGACAGGTTCTTCATCTTCAACAACGAGTATCGTCTCGGAACCACTTGGCAATGTGTCCTCAACCGCGGCAGGGTTCGTCAGCTCTTCGGTCCCGGCCACCCGTGGAAAGTACAGCTTGAACGTGCTCCCTTTGCCCGGCTCATCTTCAACTTCGACGATTCCCCCGCTCTGCCTGACAAACCCATAGACCATTGCAAGCCCGAACCCAGTTCCCTCGTTCACGTCGTTGGTGGCGAAAAACGGCTCAAGAATCTTTTCCTGCGATTTTCTGTCCCCGTCTCTGCCTGTACCACTTATAGCCACCATTATGTACAAGCCAGAGGATATGCCGCCATGCCGTTCGACAAAATCGCTGTCTAACTCGACGCACGTCGCCCGGATCGTCAGCTCTCCGCCTTCAGGCATAATGTCGCGGGCATTAGCGCACACACTCACGATCGCCTGTTGAAATTGGCTGGGGTCGATCTCGGCGTAGCAATTCCAGTCGCTTGCGATCACCGAAAGGCGGACATTCTCCCCGATGATACGCCTTAGCGATTTGGTTGTATTGGCGAGCAACTCGGCCACGTTAACCACCTTAGGTTCAAGCACTTCCGTTCTGCTGAGCAGTAGCAATTGGTCGGTGACTGCCTTTGCCCGCTTCGCGGCTTGCAGAATCTCCTCAACCTCCTCTCGCCCTTCTTCCTTAACCAGATCTCGCCGCAGCAGCGCTTCGCCATAGCCTTTTATCACCGCAAGCTGGTTGCGGAAATCGTGAATGATGCCGCCGGCGAGGCGGCCAAGCGATTCGATCTTCCGCGCCTCCAGGAATTGTCGCTCAGCTTCGCCGAACGTCCGCTGCGCCCCATTGTGCTCAGCCATGTCGCGGCAAAATGCGATAATCTCAACCACATCACCCGCTTCGTTGAAGATGGGCGCTGCGATAATCTCAAGGCGGGTCTGGTTGTTGTCAGCGTCACAGAGGATGTGCTGGAGCTTAACAGGCGCCTTGGTCGAAAGGATTTGTCTGAGCGGGCATTGCCCCAATGTTTCCTCACAAGGAGTGTCACGATGATGGAAGACCTGATGGCACCTCAAACGACCGAATTCTCTCTCGGTCACGCCGGTGCTCTCCTGGGCGGTACGATTGGCCAGGACAATGCGATAGTCGCGATCGATGATCGTCACCGCGGCCGGAATCGCGTCCAGGACGCCTTCCAAGAAACTCCGCGATTTCCCCAGTCCGTCGGCCGCTTTTTCGGATCCTGAAACGTCAGTCCAACTTGCCAAGCAATATGGGAGCTTGTCGTTATCGTTTCTGATCCACGTCGAAGTGACCTTCACCCGGAATCGCCGGCCGTTCTTATCTTGAAAAACCTCTTCAACCTCCGCCATGTCAGCATGCACAGCCTGTTGGAAACCGGCAGTGGTTTTCTCCATTGCACCCTCTATCCACCAGGGGTACGGCGGCTTTTGGCCGACGATCTCCGTTGAAGAAAACCCGGTACGTTTCTCCAGGGCGGGATTAACGTATCTGATCGAGCTGTTGGGATTGATGACGATTATCGGGTAGGGACAGTCCTTCAAGAGGTCGAAATTGCGTTCTTCGGTCTCCCGGGGCCCCTCCTGAACTTGCTCGTTTGTAGCGGTTGACTCATCGGGTACAGAGATACCTTTCTTCCTTTTGGTACCTTCCGTGCCCCGCAATGGACCAACCATGGCGCTTTTCCCGCCCCATCGGTCGGATGCCGGATTGCACCGGCATTCCACACAAAACCGCAAATGCCACCGACTGCCCCAGCCGGGACAATCAACTTGGTAAGTCCGGAAAGTGTAGATGCAGCTGCATTAGTATTTTACGCAGCATCCAACACCGTTTCCAACCGGATCCTTAACTGACGTTTCATCTTCCCAGCGGGCGGCCCTTCGCGGCGCTGCTGTTTGCGCTCTATCTCTTTATAGCAAAAAGAGTAAAGGTATTTCGGTCCGCGGCGTGGCCACGTGCCTCGTCGCCATATCCTGGCAAGATTCTCGCAAGAGACTCTTTGTTCGGTCTTGTCCAGACCGGACACCTGTTCAAGTTGCAGCGTGCGAGACCCGCCGCTCTGCGAGGATCAACTTCTCCATGTTCCTCTGACACCATTTCCAGGCCGTCGCAGCGATTTGCGGGTCGAATTGCATGCCGGAGCAGCGTACGAGCTCTTGAAGCATTCTTTCAACTGAATAGGGGTTCTTATATGAACGATCCATGAGCATGGCGTCCATTGAATCCGCGATGGCTATGATCCTCGCGCCCCGCGGGATTTCCTCGCCCGCCAAGCCATCCGGATACCCTTGACCGTCCCATCTCTCGTGGTGGTGGCGAACCAGTTGGGCCTCTTGGCCGAACAGAGTTATATTGGCAAGGATGTCCGCGCCAATCGCCGGATGACGACACATGCAGTCAAATTCCTCACGCGTCAGTTTTCCGGACTTCGTGAGAATGCGATCTGGTACACCTATCTTGCCGATATCGTGGAGAAGAGAAGCAATTCGAAGCGATTCAACCGTGGCTTCGCTGAGGTTCATGAACTTGGCCAGACTTACCACATAGTAGGTCACCTGCTCACTGTGCCGTCGTGTATAGATATCTTTTGCTTCGACTGCTCGAGCGAGAGCCCGGACACTGTCCAGAGAAGCCTGCCTCGTTCGTGAAGTTATCTCCATCGCAGCCGCTGCTCTCACAGGCAGTTGCGGCATGTCGTTGTCCGGGGAGACAGCCTTGCAAACTGACGCGACAAGCTCGTCCATGTCGAAAGGTTTTTCGATATAGTCATAGGCTCCCAAGATCAGAGCTTGGGCTATATGCTCTCTGTTGGATTGGCCGGTAAGGAGAATTACCTTACAGCCCGGGATGCGGCGCTTCGTGTGAGCCAGCAGATCCAGGCCGCTGATTTCCGGCATACAAATGTCCACGAGCAACAGATCAAACTTGTGACTATTCAGCAGGTCTATCGCTTCTTGAGAGCCTGTTGCGACCTGGCAGATGTGACCCTGCAAGGTAAGCTCTTTGCTGATCAGACTGCACACCTGTGGTTCGTCATCAACGATGAGAACCTTTGCGGGTCGGGGTTCCATGGCAAAGTCTCTTATCTCTGCTTCCCCGACCGCAAATCCCTGCCGTGCTTGGCGGATGAAGACACTTAGCCCCGCAGGAATTCTATCGGCCCGATGAAGGAGGGCTCTTGAGTCTTAATCAGCGAACTTTTTCCAGAAGTGAAAACGCTCACACGAGATCATCCAAAGAAAGATATGGTCACTTAACTCCGGCAGGACTATGAACCGCAGCGCGAGAGCTCTGACTTCGAAATCACGCCTGCGGTCAACCAAGCTCACGAACTCGGCAGGGAATAACACAAGGCAGCGCGCAACAAGATCTGTTCGCAAAAAGAGAACTCCGTTTCTCGACGTTTAACTCAGTTTGTCGGCAAGGGCCCTTGGAACGCCAAAACTTTTAGAATTCTCCTAAAGATTGCTGCGAACGTTACGAGAATATAGAAGCGAGGGGTGTTTAGCAGACAATATCGTGATAAGCCTTTGTCAGGCAACTTAATAGGACAGGCGTGCATTGGATCCCGTCGTGGGATCCGGCAGACGGATTCGGGCTTTGGGTCGGGGTATATCTTCTTAACGTCTGCATGCACGTCTGTTTTTTTGGGGGGATGCCGACGGTACGTTCCGCACCACAGGCCCCGCAATGACCCGCCCAGCCAAACAAACCGCCATTAATCATCCAGATCGCTGAACGGACACTCCTTCCTCGTCGCGAGAAATCCTAAGCGCTGCCACCAGGAGCAAGTGGTCAGTTAGATCACCTGGGGAACCGCCCAGCCAAGCACAAGGCTTCCGCAAGATATCTGCGCAGCTAAAGAAGGCAGGATCATAGGACGATCATAGCCAGTGACGGGGACGTCGGTCCAACCGACATTGGGGTCGGGCAAGAAGCAGACGAGGTAGAGCTTCCTGTGCGATGCGATTCGAGAGCTGCCCTGGCAGTCAGCGGTAACCCTGTACTGCGCACACCCTCACGGCATGCGGTCTTGACAAACAGGGTTTGCAACACCACGGTCGCCGATTTACGTCAGCCGGGCAATCCTTTGCTCCTCGGCAATCTGCCGTCGCAGCAGTCGCCGTCTCAGTTCCAAGCACCACCCGCCTTGCCGATAAGGAAAAGCGGAAATGAACGTCTTAGCCCAAGAACCCGTCCTTGAGTTGGCCGCCGAAGGGGCAAGCGCTTCTGTGCATTCGATCCGACAGAGGCGCAACAGGCTGATTACGTTGGCCGTTTGGATGTCTGTGCTGGCATTGCCGTACCTGCTGCTGGCCAATTCGACCCACGTGGGGAGCGCGGACGCCCACGGGACAATCGAATGGGTCGGCGCCCTCTTTGGCCTCGTTGCGGGGTTGGCCCTGATCATCCATTTTCGTGCTTTAGGAAACCGGTTATATCTGTTTGTTGGCTTGGCGTTCTTTGTCAATGGTGCCGAAGATTTCGTCCACGGTCTCCTTTCGCTGGCCGGCGAGCATGCCTGGCTGGGGGCAGATAACGCTTCCTTGACCCGCTTCATCCCCGCAACGTACGTAACCGGCAGACTATTGCACGGAGTTCTGCTTATGCTCGCCGCGGCCGCCGCCTCCCTGCTCGGACCCAGCCGCAACCCAAAGCGAGAGACAATATGGATTTCAACGATTGCCTTGCTTGTCACGGCGGCGGCGACAGCAGCGCTCTATGCGGTACCCCTGCCGCAGTTCATTCATCCGGAACATGTGATTCCCCGACCCGTGGACTTTCTGTCCGTAGTTGTCCTACTTGGAGCCTTGATCGTCTTCCTACGGGAGTATCGCCATCACGGCAACGTCATGTGCTGGTGGATCCTGCTTTCGATGTGTGTGAATATCGTGGGACAGATGGCGATGTCCTTTTCCAGGTCACTGTTCGATGTGTCCTTCGACATCGCCCACGTTTATAAGGTGATCGGATATATCGTTCCCCTGCTGGGTTTCTGCCTTTACCAGATCACGATCATCGCCGAACGAAATCACGCAGCCAAAGAACTCACGAAGCATCGCCAACACCTCCAGCAGTTAGTGGAGACACGTACCGAGGAGTTGGGGAAAACCAACAAGCAACTCCAACAGGAGATCGTCGATCGCGAACGGATCGAACAGAAGCTGCGCGACAGCGAGGAGCATCTTTCCGTCACCTTTGCAAGTATCGGCGACGGCGTGATCACGACGGACACGAGCGGGCGCGTGCTCCGTCTGAACCGGATGGCCGAGGCTTTGACCGGCTGGAAGTCCCAAGAGGCGTGCGGCAGGGCCCTGGCGGATGTCTTCAACATCATCAACGAGCAGACCCGCGCCCCTGCGAAGGATCCGGTGACCAGGGTAATCGCAACAGGGCGAATCGAAGGCCTGGCGAACCACACAGCCCTCATTGCCAGGGACGGCACCGAGCATGCCATTGCTGATAGCGCCGCGCCTATACGCAAGGCTTCTGGTGAGATCATCGGCGTCGTGCTCGTCTTCCGGGACGTCACGGAAGCCAGAGCTCGCGAGAAAGAAAAGCAACAACTCCTTCATGACATCGGCGAGCGTGTTAAGGAGCTCAACTGTCTTTACGGCCTGAGCAGGATCGTCGAGAGACCGGGAATTGCGCTCGAGGAAATCCTCCAGGACGCGGTTCAGCTACTTCCTCCAGCATGGCGCCACCCCCCGATCGCTTGTGCATGTATCCGTTATGATGGGCGGGTCTTCAAGACCCAAGAGGAGTGCTTTGCAAATCCGCAGTGTCTGTCAGCCGACATTCGAGTTCACGGTCAAAAAGCCGGTGCGGTCGAAGTCTGCTACGACCGAGACCTGCCTGGGGCCGGCGAGGACCCTTTCCTTCCGGAGGAGCGATCGCTGATAGACGACATCGCCGAGCGGCTGGGAGGGATCGTCGAGCGAAAGGCGGCCGAGGAGCAACTGCAACAGGCCAAGGCCTCCGCCGAGACCGCCAACAAGGCCAAGAGTGATTTCCTGGCAAACATGAGCCACGAAATACGTACGCCCTTGACATCGATCCTGGGCTATACGGACCTCTTGACGGACCGCACGCTCACTGCTGTCGATCGGGATGACTACCTGGCCACTATCCGCCGCAATGGCGAACATCTGCTAGGGTTGGTCAGCGACATCCTGGACCTGTCGAAAATCGAGGCGGGCATGCTTACGGCGGACATGATGCGCTGCGACTTGATATCCCTGGTAGCCGACGTCGCCAGCATGATGCAACTCCGGGCCCGGCAGCGGGGTATCTCCCTATCGGCCGAGTTCGCCAGCGAGCTTCCAGAGACGATTCCATCCGACGGCCCCCGACTTCGGCAGGCGCTGGTCAATCTCGTCAACAATGCGGTCAAATTCACTGAGCAGGGCAGCGTGCGGATTGTCACCAACTTTCTGCCAAACTGGCGAGACGATCAGCCTGCGGTGAGAATCCAGGTCATCGACACGGGCATCGGCATCAGCGAGGAAAAACTCCCGGATCTGTTTGATCCGTTCTTCCAGGCCGACACCTCCACCTCACGGAAATACGAAGGCACCGGGCTGGGCCTGGCGATCACCTACCAGATCGCCGAGCTGCTGGGTGGCGAGTTGTCTGCCGAGAGCGTCCTCGGTGAGGGCAGCACTTTTACGCTTACACTTCCCACTGGCAGTCTCGCTGGCGTTGCCATGGTCGAATCCAGGACGGAAGTGATCCACGAAGGAGTTCCAGAAGCGCAGACCCGGCCGGCCGGGGACCTCTCTGGAATCCGCATCCTCCTGGCCGAGGACAGCATCGACAGCCAACGCCTCATCCAGACAGTTCTGCGCAAGGCAGGAGCCGACGTGGAGATCGCCGAGAACGGTCGGGCTGCCGTGAAGAAGGCCGAGGCCGGAACCTTCGACTTGATCCTGATGGACGTGCAAATGCCGGAGATGGACGGGCATGAGGCCACTCGGGCCCTACGAGAGAGAGGCTTCGCCCTTCCGATATTGGCCCTGACGGCCCATGCGATGTCCGGCGACCGAGAGCGGTCTCTAGAGGCCGGCTGCGACGATTACCTGACCAAGCCGATACATCAGGCCCAGCTGGTTCGGGCTATTGCCAAGTATGTCGGGAGAGGACCTTCGGCCGCCACTGTGGCGGTCAGTTCGCAAGAGAAGCGTTCGAACGGCAAGGACGCTGTCGTCCGATCCGAATTGCCAGACAGCCCTCGCCTCACGGAAATGATCGAGGAGTTCGCTGCAAAACTGCCCGACCGGATGAGTCAGATGCGAGCGGCCTCTTCCAACGCCAATTACGAGGAGCTTCAACGGCTGGCTCACAAACTCAAAGGCGCGGCGGGCAGCTACGGCTACCCAACGTTGAGCGAGGCCGCTAAGGTGTTGGAAGATGCAGTGCAGGCCAGGGATATCGAAGCGGTAAACCTGGCGCTGGCCGAACTGGCGGCGGCAGGCAGAGTTATTGCAAACGGCCATGGCGTAAAGGCTGTCTCAAACCAAACCAAAGACCGAAAGCGCGGATAGCGCGACGGTCCCTGCCCTCAACACTTATTTTTATACCTCTGACGTTCCGAACCGTGATTGCCTCGGCAGGACAAACCGCGGGTGGCCTGCCTCGGTTTGGTCGAAAGCCTTGGGCAGAACCTGCCGAACGTCGGACAAATCGGGACCTCCGGCTGCCGTGCCGCTTGGCTTGTTTTGTGCCATTTGCAATCTCACCGAGGCGAGGTGCCAAAGCAATTGCAAACAAGCCAAAAGCCTGTATTATCGGCGGTGAAAGATGCGCGCGCCCGTAGCTCAACCGGCTACGTAGGGCGTTTTTAAGACAAGGGCCGGACAGCGGTTAAGTCCGGCCTTTTCTTCACTTACTGAAACTCCGCGTTGCGTGCGGGGTTGGTTGCGGGGTGCCTTGAGAGGTCCGTGTTTCCATATATGCAAAATGATCGCGGCCGCGTATTGGACTGCATCTTGAGGCCGGGAACGCTGTCGGGATGCTCGAGGATGGCCCCAGATCGACGAACGGAATAGACGACCCTTTGCCACCGTCCGCCGTCCTGTTCGCCCTGAGAGGGCTACCTGTGCGTTCGCTGGATTCGCTGCTTTTACTCCTTCCAGTCTGTCCAGAGACTCGGGGCTTGACATGGGGCAAGGGCTGGAGACAATGGAATGTCATGAATGGCGAGGAATTCCTTCGCGGATTGGCACAACAGCTCTCATCTGAACTGATCCCGAATCTTTCGATACGCAAGTTCACCACGAATCCCGCCATCATCGGGGCTTACGCCGAGGCTACGGTCCGTCAGTTCATCACACGAATGGTCGCTCCGCTTCGGGTTTCTACGGGTGCTGTGATCGATGAGAAGCTCTGCTCGAACCCCGCCAAGGTCCCGCAGATCGACACAATGATCTGGTTGCCGGCACCGGCGCCGGCCATCTTCTGCTCTGGGGATTTTGGCTTGGTGCCGAGGGGCAGTTGCCTCGGGATCATGGAAATCAAGCGCTCGGTCTACTCGGACGTTGGCAAGCACATGAAATCTGTTCTTGATCGCTCAGACGAATTGGTTACCAATATTCCGATGGCGGACGAAGATGGAGAGGGGGAGATGTTCGGCGTTCCGAGGGAACTTCACTGCGCTTTTGGCGTCGTCTGTTTGGACGAGCACAAGGGGTCCGATCACATGTTGAACGAGCTCGTCGAAGCCGACCGAGCTGGCATCTTGCTGGAGCTGGTGAACGGCGAGGTCCGCCCGAACGCTTACAGCATCCATCTAATGGTGAATTTCTTGGTGAGACTACGTGCCAAGGCGCTCGCCATAGATGGAAAGTCGTACGTGAATCTGAACTTGCTGCGCCCGCGTGAACAGGAGCGGCCCTAATCGTCAGGGCCCGGCTCGTCGTCCACCGGGTCGAACAGGTAGGGACGCGCTTTCTGCAAGTTGGTCAGGACTTGCTCGGCTCGCTTACCTTCCGATATAGCGCCGAGCATCCTTCCCCGAACGGCCTGCGCGTCGTTGAATCGCTTCTCGATCTCGAGTGTTGCATCCTCCTGATACTTCACTGCGTCGTCTACCATTTCGTTTGCCTTGCGCTTGAGTTGCCGCTTGCCCTTGGCATCTTCGATCAGGGCCATGCACACCTTGATCTGAGAGACGGCTTCGATGTCGGCAATGAGTTGCTCCTGCGAGATACCAGCCGCTCGCATGAGTTCGACGAGCAACTCTTCATCGCCCTTCTGGGGTTCGTCGTGCCTACTCAGCACATCTCCGTATTTGCGCCGAGCCTCATCCTGTTTCTTTGTGGCGTCCGTCAAAACCTTACTAAGATTCAGTGCGGCCATTGATGGCCTCCTTGTTATTCGGTAATTGTGCGATATAAACCGAAGGCACGCGGCTTGACGTTCCGGACCGACCGTCGGAAGGTGCGAGATACTCGGCAGGGATTGCGGTGTCCGCACCGCCGCGGGCCTTCGGCTTCACCAGACTCACAACGAAAACATGGAAGGAGGAGTGTTACTTGGGGCGTCCCCGTGTCTTTATGAGCTTCGGCTTCTTGGGCGGGTCCTCGGGTATCCGCCGTATGAGCACCTGGATCTCTTGCTCTTTTTGCTCGATGGCTGCCTCGAGCTTCTTGATCTTGTCGTCTCTGCCGTCAGGCACATCGTCGATTCCGCAGAATCTCGCGGCAAGGAGCACGGCTTCCTCTTCGGTGTGGCCACGGAAGTCCGCAACATGGAGGAAACGGCTCTCGATCTGCGAGACCGGACCTTCGCGCTTATTGCTTAGGCCGACGTTCCACACTCCAAAAGGGCCGTCGCTGATCTGCACGTCGTACAGCTTCTCGAGTTCTTGGAGGATTTGGTGAGGTTTCATAATGACAGATTCCTTTCGATGTTTACCCGGGGGGAAGGTCGTGCGGCGCTTTACCCGTCGCCAGGAGTCTCAGGTCGTGACGATGGCGGAACTCGGAGTCGGTTCGCATCCGGGTATCTCGCACTGCATTGAGATACTCGGTCTGACTGACGTACGGCGGGGCGTTGCCGCTCGCGCTCGGATCGGTAATGATCTCGTTCTCGGCTTCGTCGAACTGAATGGCTACCATGTCGGCAATGTGCTTCTCGCTCTTGGCCGCCCTCATTTGCACGCGAGCACGATAGAACGGCTCGGTCTCGTATCGCGGGTCAAGGACGGCCTGAGCACACTCCACGTCGCTTATGTACGGGGCGATGGGCCCCGAGTCGCCCTGCCCCCCACCTTCACCACGTTTCGCCATAAGCCATAGGATTCCGTCCTGCAACGTCTCGGGGTCGTTGACCTGCTCGGTGTACGTCCCCTTTTCGGCGTTGGTCAGATTCTTCGTGCCCCATTCGATCAGCTCGGTAAGTGCTTCTTCGCTGCCGACGATCTTGATAGCTGTCTGGACTCTTTCCTGCCTCGCCTTATCTTCTTCAGTCTCGGGGGCGTCGTCATCTTGTGCGGCTGGCTTCCGGCGGCTCGCTTCGCCCATGCGCAGGTAGGTGTTCACCACACCGGCAGGCAGACCGATCGCTTCGAGCGCCTCGTAGTGATGCTCCGAGAGCTTGCCTTGGTCCTTGTACGTCTGGTCTACCTCCACCGGGTCGAGGCCGGCCCTGCGCAGGAGGCTTGCAATATCGGGGTTGGCGGCAATCGGCGTATTTTCTTCTGTCATCGTGATGAGTTCCTTTCTTTGGCAAGCCACATGGCACGCTCAAAATCTCCCTTGGCTTCCAGCCAGATCGAGTCCGCCGCGTCCGGGCCGGCCGTAATGTTAAGAAGCTTCCTTGCTTGGTCGCGTGTCGGCTCGGGGACGGCCTGAAGAACTTCACCGGGGACGAGTTTACCGCTTGCTCGGTCAAGCTCCAATTCGATGACCCCGCGATTCATTTCCGGTGGTTTCGTACCCCATCCGTGCGAGACGTAGGGGTAGCGAACACCGTCGCTCCAGAAGAAAAGTGTCCTGCCGGCAAACTTCCCGTCGGTATTGTTGATGTAGACGTAACCGCGATGGGCGTCCGACCATGTAGGCGTGTACTTCTTTGCCCACTTTCGCGGTTCTGCCCAGTTGTGCTTTTCGATAGCGGCTTCGGCATCCGCGAACAGCTTGTCGCCTAGCCCCTTGGCCGTTGGCGGTCCACCGCCCAAGTCCATGATTTGTCCGTTGTACTTGATCGGCCGCATTTCGGCCGCGATCTTGTTCACCGCAATTCGCTTCGCTCGATCGGAAGCTATCGTGACCGGCCAGTTGTTGCTCAGGAGCGCACGGAAGGTGTCCGTTGCCAAGGTAATGTAGCGATTTACCGTCTCCGTCGAGGGCCGATCGACGCCGACGTACTCGCTGCTATCCCAACCCTCAGCCAGCCACAATTTGAAGTTTTCGCCAACTCGGCGCTGCAAGAGAGTTCTTGCGACATTATCATTTTCATCGCGCAGATCTGGGTTGAGGAACAGGTCGTTCAGTAAATCTTGCTTCGTCATGTCCACCGGTACGAGAGAGATGAGTGCGGGTGCCTGCTGGTCAAGCAGCGCCGCCCGATGCTCGGGCTTGGTAAGATCGACACCGCTTTCCTCGGCCTGCATAAGTATTGCCATGACGCGGGCCTGGCCCTTGGCGTCCATCTTTTCAAAGACCTTATCCGCCCCGCCCGGGTACTCGTTCCTCAGAACCAAGTAGTCTTGCATTGCCGCCTTGATGATCTCTTGGTCACCTGAGTTGATTCCACGGGTCATCTGCTCGATGGTTTTGGCCGGTACATACTCCGCCGCCGCGAAGAATAGAGCCCGCCCCTGCCGATCATCGGGCTCGTACAGTTCATCCGCGAGCTGGTAGACCGCCTTGTCATCCTCTTTCGTCAGCGGGACAACGGCTGTCCCGCCTACTTTCGCAAGGACACGCCGGCGGCTGTCGAGGTTCTTGAGTTCTTTGCCGACTTTCTCAAGTAGTGGCAGAGCCTCCTTCGACGTGAAGATACCGTCCGCGACGGCCTTGCGGATGCTCGCCACCACCTTGGAACGATCATCGAGACCGCCGGGCTTGTTACTCAGGTAGCCGAAGACCTTTTCTTCGACGCGGCGCTGCCGGGCGTGGTGGAACTCTTCCCGCCTGATCCCCAGCTTGATATTCAACTGATCACGCTGGCCCTCAAAGAGCAAGTCGGAGTCCGCGAGTTTATCCACGCGCTTCCCGATCTTCTCTAACCCCTTGGTGTTCTCCGTCCCGTTGATCTCTTCGGCGATCACTTGGTAGAGATACTTGGACCGGCTGAGGCGTGCATTCCGGCGGACATCTTCGGCAAGGTCTGCCCGGCCGCGGGCTTCGAGCAAACCGGCAAGCCAATCTGCACGCTCTACGTCAGCGTCCGTCATGGCGGCGGCGGCGACGGCCCTGGCTGCCGGCTCAAGGACACGAGCGCGGAACTGGTTCGGCTTCTCTCCGAAGGCGATGCAGTCTTTCTCCAGAGCTTCGAAGTCGTCTTGGAGATCTACGCGGTCTTGCTCGTTGACGAAAGAATCGCTCACCAAGCGCTGCTGTATGCCGCTGCCTTCCTCAACGTAGCCGACCCAAAGAGCCTCGCGGACCTTCTCCTTGCGGATCTTGATTACGGCTTCCAAGAGCCGGGGCTTGTAAAACTCCATGACCTCCGGCTCGTAATCTTCGGCGTGGTCCGTTAGCCAACCCTCTACATCCTGAAGGTCGGTGTTGCCTTCAATGTGTTGGAAGGTGGTAAGGTCCGTTTGGATAAGATCGAGGGCAAGCTGAGACTTCTGGGCAGACGCCACGCGCTGACGTTCGTCTTCGGATGCGTACTCACGTGTCTTGCGCATCTCAGCCATCGTCGCGGTGGCAGATCCTACGCTCGCCAAGAGCTCCCGCACCATCTTGGCCGCATCGAAGTAACCGGGGTATTGCGCCTGCGGGACGTGAAGGCCCGGAGCGCTCAGTGAGCCCTCGACACCTAAGCGTGCCGGGCCGATTCCTTTGGCACGTTGAGTTCTACCGTTTGGCATGGCGACTACTTCCTTTCTCTCGGAAACAAGTTTTGAGCTATCTGCAAACCGCTCGCAAAGCCGCTGATACCGGACGTAAGCCCTTCCAGGAACGGTGACATCGGCTGCTGACGGATTGGCTGCTGTCTGCTACGGATTGACATAATCTGATTCCTCGCGTTGCGGCCAAGGATCAGCTTGTTCATCTCAGCGTCGTAGTCCACCTGCCGCATCATGGCTTCGTAAGTACCGCCCAAACCGATACCGCTCTCACCCGCACGAACGCGGATTCGGCTGCGGATCTGCTGTGCCTTGTTCTGCATCTTGTACCGTTCGACGGCCTCTTGCTCGCGCACCTGTCCCTGCTGGACTTCGATTGCCTCTTTCTGAAGAGCGTAGGATTCCCGGGCGTAGGATTCCTGGCCCTTGGCAGCCGCGGCGCTCGTATAGATCGCCGTTCCGGCGCTTGTGGCCGCCGTGGCACCGCCTATAAGCAATGCCTGACCAAGAGTAAGAGAACCTGCTACTGCGCCCATTATTGACTCCTTGTGTTGAGAGAAGTTTGAACTCAGGACAAGGTCGCTCCGATTCTGGCCTTGATCCGCACGGCGAGCAGATCTTCCTGTCGAATGTCGGCCAGATCGCTTGGAGAAAGGCCGGTTGACAGGACGGCGGACAAGATCGCTCGAACGACTGATGAACGATTCAACGCCCGCCTGTGTCCTCTCCGTGCACCGCCGATCACTTCGTCGAGAAAAGCTATCTGCTCTTTGGTCAGCATGACCGTCAGACCAGCCAGCCGAGGCTTATGCCTTGGTCGGCCGGCGGAGTGCAGTCGATCGTTGGCGATGGCAAGGCTGTTCATGGTCATAGTTCTCGCTCGATGGTTGATAGGGGCGGTTGCAGTTACGCTGGGTCGGAGGTCTTGCCCATTTCGGTTACCGGCGGCACGTCCAGCGCCTCGTCCCCGTCGAGCTTGAGTTCTTCGACCAGTTGCTCGATCGCGTCTTTCGGGGCGTCCGGCTTGGTGTAGCCCATGTCCAAGCACCGTTGACGTGCAACGTTAAGGACGGCGGCGGTAGGGTTCTCGCGGACTTGCTTGAGCAGTATCTCGTCAAACTGGTCTGCGAGTTGCTGTTGAACGGTAAGTTGCTCGGCCATGCGACCAGCTCCTGAATTAGTTATTTGACGCGGCGGCAAACTGACGACAGTACGTTGCCGTTACCCACACGCAGATAGGAAACGCACGGCGTCGATTATCAGACGAAAAGACGTACGAGTTGTATTCTGACGGGGCGGAGGTCAAGAAGTCCCAACGGACTGTACCACGGAACAGAGAGAGAAGTCCCAGAGAGAAGCCGAAGCCATTGCCTATGACCATGCCCGCAAAGTGAAGGATGTTAAAGTAGGGAAGAAGTGAAAGGAAAGACATCGCACCACGTGGATGTCTGTTGAACATTTATTTCGAGTTTCGCGGTGCTTTCCGCGTGCTTTGCAGCATGTTTCCGTCGCGAGTGTTGCCAAATGTGCACAGCCCGATGCGTAAGTGCTGTGGTGGGAGTGCGTTGCCTCTAGCTACTCGGGATAGAGGCGCTGCCCAAACCGCCTATCTTGGGGGGCCAGGGGGGGGCGGCTGCGGTCTGCTATATACTCACGACCCCTGCGACGATTTTCCTGACGCAACATTTTGAAAATGGTTTTCTTCTTCATACAAGGGGGCGATTGGCCATTTCATTGGGGTTTTCGCGTGTTTTTCAGAGGGCGATTGGCGGGGGTTTGCTGGGGGGTAGCTACCGGGCCAACTAGTGTCGATACGACAGTAGTTCAAGCCCCAACTGGTATCGAAACGGCACTAGTTCGGATTGGTCGTCAGGAGAAAAAATAGCGGCTGTGCAGAATTTCTGAGAGGTCGAGATTCCCGCACTTCGGCGGTGTGGGGAATTTGATCTCGGGGTGCTTGGTGCGGAGCTCGTCGTAGAGCGTCAGGTGTGCGGGTGTTTCGTGCAGGAGGATGAACTGCTCGCGGAGGATGTCGCGGAGTCTGTCGCTGTCTGCCGCATGTGTCCAGAAGGAGTCGTGCACGCCTGCGAACCGGATACTCTCATCATGGCAGGCGAGCGCGACGCACATCAGGTGTGACGCATCGAGGCTGTGGATAAAGTTGGGGGCGAAGCCGTTCACCTGCCTTTTGAGGCTGACGGGCGAATCTTCGTCGTCGTGACTGCGAATCGTGATCTTCTGGAGGATGGTCAGGATTTTGTGTTCGGCCGTCCGTCGATACGGCTGTTCGACCTGGAGGCTCAGCGGAGTAGTCCAGCGAATCGGCTGGTCGGCGTCTGCGATCAGTCGGCCGCACTTGGCAAGCCAGGTCATGGCCTTGTGCGCCGCCACGCAGACGCGACGGACACCTTCGAGCGATTTCCGGCTGAGGTACCGGCTGGCGTGGTAGAGCCGCTCTTCGGAGAACCCGGCCGCTTTCAGGTGCTCGTACACTTGGTTGCGTGCTCCGATCGGCGTGACGCCGTACGCGGACGTCATAACGGTGTCTTTGACGATCTTGCGGGTGATCCAGCCTTCGAGCGATCGAGCTACCGCGTCGCCTTTCTCGGCGTCGCGAGCAACCATCGCCTCCACCTTGCCGGCAACTTCGGCGTAGAGATCTTGCGGGCTATCGGACGGAATCAGATTCGTCAGCCGGCCGGTAGTCTCGCAGCGGAGCATGGCACCGTAATGCTGGAAAGCGTTGTTCGAGCCGTCGAGTTGAATGGGTAGGTGTTCGGCGGCGTCGGCGTCGCTCAAGGCCATTGCAGCGGCTAATGCCTGAAACGGGCTGTCGCCGTCGTCAGCGTCCATCCAACCGGTATTGCTCAGGGGGTCGGCAGCCCAGCCTTCGATTGCCTGCCGGTTATCATCGACCCAGCCGACGCGCTGCTCGAAGGCAACCTTGTCCAAACCACAGCAGTTCGCCATGTGAACCTTCAGCCAGAACTCGCCGCGGTCACCGGGGGCTTTGGGTTCGGCAAACTCCAGCAAGCCCCGGCAGAGATCGTCGCCCTGGTGGTGGAGGAACAAGGGGATCGGGTACATTCGGCCGCGAAAGTCCAGTTGGTGCGGAAAGTAGAACGCCTCGCGATCAACGTACCGCTGAGCAATGTCGAGCTTGTAGCGGAACACGACACGCTCAGCCAACTCGCTGACGTTCTGCCGATGAGTCTTTGCGGCTTGCTTCTTCCACGCCAGCCTTGCCGCCGCGTTCGTTTCAAAATCGCTCGGTATGGCAGAGACGGCAAGATCGTCCGCTCGCGGTATGCCGGCAACTCCACCGCCGCTGGCGTAGATCTCGTCCACCACTTCGAGAACCCGGCGGTTGATTCGCCAGGGCGTCGCGTTGATGCAGTTGACCGCTTCGCGTACGGTGGTGAGGTTCATGCCCGATTGTGGTTGAGATTTCTTCACCAGATCGGTTGCCAGTTCGATGTACCCGCCTCGGTCTGTCGCCGTCCACGCCAGCGGTTTTACAATCATCGGCTCGTACATCGGCCGCATAAGTTCGAGGTAGGCATGGCCGTCCTCGATGATCTGCCACGCCTTCGGCGTCAGGCGAATATGTCCTTTCGTCTTGATACCGACTCGCCGCATGTACTGCTCAAAGGCCGCTTTCATCGGCTCGTCGTAACTTGCAACGCTCGCCACTTGCACCAACAGGCTGACCAGCGTCGCCCCGAGGTATGCCTGAACTTTCAGCGACCAGCGAGCGCCTGGCCGATGGCGGTTGGCAACTCGGTTGACGGCCCCGGGTTTGAATCGGCGGCGGTCGGTGTGAACTAGATCCCGCCACGGTTGACCGCCGATGCTGCGAAGTCGTAGAAAATTCCACTCGCCATTTACAGCCCGGCCGACCGCAATGGCGAGCTGTGCGACTGTCGGGCCAAGGGGGTCGGCCATGCACTTGCTGACGATTGTGTGCATGGCAAGCACGGCCGTCTTGGCGGGGCTGATGTTCAAGAGATAGAGACCGTAGATTCCCCGGCCGGGAGCGGACTTGCCGGCGGCGATCTCCCTCTGTTCCTTGCGGATACGAAGCCGGTAGATCTCAAGCCAATGGACGAGCAGACGTTCGGCCGGCCGTAAGGCAGCACCTTCGCCACGCTGAACGGCCTCCTGTGCCAGCCGGCGATACCGAGCAACGCCCCGACCGGTCGATTCCCGCTCGAAGTGGAGTTGCTCGTCGTACAACGTACTGGTCAGGACGGTTTCCATAGCAGTCGATCTAAGGGCATGTCCTACACTTAACAGCCGGTTTTGTGCTGTGGGGTAAGTTCGCCGTGTTCGTCGCTCCTGAGCCGTCCTCAGCCATTCCGGCCCGTTCCTGACCGGTTCCGGCTATCGTTGCCGCACTCGGCACTTGTGGCTTGTTCCTCTCCTGCTGTTTCCGGTCTTCGATCCGCACCACGTCTGCGCCTCCGTCGGCAATCTGAGCAGACCCTTTGGCGCGGCGGTACAGGCTTGCCGCAATCGGAACAGTTGCGGCCATTTGCCCGCTCTGGCGACTTCGCCACAAGCAACTGTGTGCAACGCGAGCAAATTACGGCCTTGGCCGTTTCTCCGCATCGCGGCTCTTCACGGTCACATACCGAGCAGTAAGGGGCATTTGAGTTCGCAAGGTAGTCCCCGAAGCTCTTACGAGCCTGTGTGTTTGAGGCTGATGTCATGATGAACTCCCTTTGGGTTCAAAGCGTGTGATCGCCGGCTTGAATCGGAGGCGGATCCCCGGCTTGCCGTCCTTCGGCCAGGGCGTTGTCATGCCGTCGCGGGCCTTGGCAATTTTCGCCCAAACGATCAAGGCACCATCGGTGTCGAACTTCGGTGTCTTCGGACAGTGCAACAGGAGGACAACGTTGGAGTGATTCTCCACGTCGCCCGATTCCTTGAGCGAGTAAAGCGACGGCGGACGGCCTTCCCTGGCCCCCTCTCGATTGAGCTGCGACAACAGCAGGACCGGCGTGCCGGTATCCATCGCGAGCCGTTTCAACTCCAAGGCCAAGCCGCCGATCTCTTGCGCGCGTGTCTTGCCGCTGATGGGTTTGAGCAGTTGGAGGTAGTCCACAACGATCAAGCCGACTCGTTGCTTCCACCGCATTGCCAACCGACGAGCATAAATCTTGATCGAGCCCACCGTCGAGGTCCGGTCGCAGATCGAAAAACGCCATTGCTGAATCTCCGCCGCGGTAGCCTCACGGATTTGCAATTCCTCCGGGCTGAGATTCCCTGTGCGAAGCCGTCCGCCGACGATCTTGCTGCGAGCTTGCAAGAGCCGGTTTGCGATTGCCCGCGAGTCCATTTCCACGCTGACGAACAGGACCGGCCCACCGGCCTCGGCGACGTTGGCGGCGATTGCTAGGGCGAAGGCGGTCTTACCGACCGACGTTGCACCGGCCAAGGTCCATAGATCGCCGGCCTGCATTGCACCGGTTGCGTCGTCGATCATAGGAAAGCCGGTCATAAGGCCCGCCTCGGCCTCTTCGCGGCGTACCTTGTCGGCGTGGACAATGGCGGCGTCGACGGCATCGGCGGCAGTAGTTACGGGCCGTCTGACAGAGCCCTCGATCCCCAAGCGATAGAGCTGGCCCTGATATTCCTCGATCACTCGCGTCGCTTCGTGAACAGGTGAACCCTTCGCGTCCGCGTACATACGTTGCGAAATAGACAGCAGTTGCCGCAAGGCGGCGGCGTCCTGCACGCACTTTGCGTAGTAGCCGAAGTTGGCCGTATCGAATCCGCAGTTCTCTACGAGTTCCGCAAGGTAAGCTACGCCGTCCTCCTTGGTGGCCCCATGCCCAATTTGCTGCAACTGGTCGCAAGCCTCGAGCTCCTTTTTGACCGCCAGAAGATTCGCCTCACCCCTGTTGGCGACGGCGTAGAGGGCCTTGCAGATGGTCACATGGGCGGGCGTGAAGAAGTGCTCCGGTTGCAGCACGTCCGTCACGTCGGCGATCAGATCTTCGTGCAGAAGCATCGCTCCAAGCACAAGTGCCTCGGCGTCAAGGGCCGTCGGAATGGGTCTATCGTTCTCGCTCATCTCGGATTTCTCGCCTGTTCGCTGGTCAAAAACCGCAGGACATCATCCAGCTTAAAAAACACCTTTTTGCCCGTTTGCACAGCCCGCAGGCCCCTCGACCTCATCCGGGCAATCGCGTCCCGCGGGTACTTCACCTCCAGGCGAAGCAACTCCACCAGCTCCGTCGGCGTCAACAGAAACGGTGCCGGCTTGCCCGATGGCAGGAACACTACCGGCAGGAGGTAGCCGTTATCAGTCACGCCATTCGCCTCTCAAGCTCGTCCATGTTGCGGCGAGCGATCAAATCCTCTGCGTCGTCTCCGCCGGCGGAATCGCTTTGCCGCCACTTGTTGATGTGACTGCCAAGCACGCGGACGCTTGCACGCGATGACCAGAACGAATCAGCCAGCATGTTTTCGGTGGCGTCCTTGAGTGCAGCCAGGGAATCCTGTACCGCCTCATCGTTATCGAATGCCCTGAGCAATCGCTTGACCGTTGCCCCTTCCTCACCGCCGGACACGATATACTTCCGACCGTGGACTTCGCGGAACCGCACGAAAAACCAGTCGATGAACTCGGTAACGCGGGGGTCGGTGGACTTCGGCTTTCGATGTGCGGGTTTGCGCGGCGATTTCGCGGTAGGCTTCTTCTTCTCTTGCTTCTTCTTCTTCTCTTCTTCTTGGTGATTACCAGTCGTGGTAATAGCTATGTTGCCCGACTCGGGTACTGCATCTTGGGGAGTGTTACCAACCGTGGTACTACCAACCTTGGTACTACCAGCCGTGGTAATAGCTGGCGGTGGCCAGACGACCCAACGGATCATCGCCTGGCCGGTACCGGGAGCTTTGCCGCAAAGTCCTAACTCTTCCAAACGATTGAGGCTACGCGCGACATGCTGAGGAAGCATCGAAGCGCGCTCTCCTATCTGGGTAATACTGACCTGATCTCGGCCCTTCTTGTAGCCTACCGTCAAATCGGCAAGCGCCAGATAGACGCGGGCCAATTCCCAAGACAGATCTGTACGAGTCAGAAGGGCCGGGAGATCGTCGTGCCGAAGTCGCCAGAATCCGTCCGACTGTTTTCTTGCCTTGCTCATCCGCTGCCCCCTCTCTCAGCCCGATCAGCCAGCCATGCGGCGTAGAGGCGAACGGCCGCGGCCGGGGCTTCGCTCCATGCCGAAAACCCAAACCGCCTGCGCAGTAAGACCTTGTAGCATCGGCGGATATGGGCTTCGCCGCTCGAAACGTGCAAAGACTCAGCATGCGTAAACAACGGGCCGTTATCCATCGGCTTCCCCCCGAGCAGCGCGCTTCGCAAGTGCATCCTCCACCGCTGCGACAGAAAAAAGCAGATGGCGTCCTACTCTCAGGCTTGGAATCCGGCCGGCGAGTGCTTCGGTTTTCAACCAAGACGCCGGGAGATTTAACCTTCGTGAGAGTCCGAGCAAATTGGCAAGTTCGCTTTCCATCATGCCCTAATTGTCGCAGGCGGGATGGGCGCGAAGTGGTGCGCCAAGTGGGGTTTTGTGTGGATTCGGTGGGCTCAGGATTTCTTGGGTTTGGGCTCGGTCAAGCGGTAAGTACCTTTACCGGCCCGAATAATCATGTTTCCCCACGCCGGATGCTGCCGTGACCGCGATTTCTTTGTCGTGATTCGGAAAGCGTGGCTCAGGCGGAAATGGTCCGACGCCGATCTAATTCTTTCCCCGATGGTTTTCTCGCGCAGAGTAGGTGTACCTTGCTCGTATGCTTCCCAAAGACACTTGATGCATAGAGCTTGGCCTTGTGTGAACTGGTATTTCTGCCCATACCAGTTGACCGAAGTAAAATCTTCGCTGTGTTGCGGCTCGTCGGCAGCCTTTTCCACCGCGTCCGGCAAGGCCACGGCCTCTAAAGTCTTGGCCCTTTCTGCGAGTTCCTTGATTAGCGGGAAAAGGGGATGATCGGGCCATAAGGTCGGTTGCCCCTCGAAGTACTCCATATTCGCGAACGCACTCTGCTCAAACAACATGAAGTCGGTCCAGACCATTTCTCTCACACTCAGGAGCAATGTAGCAAGTTCCGTTTTCCACACATCCGCGTCAGTCGATAGCCCCGCAAGGTGAACATGGAGTCCACGAACGATGGGCAGGACTTGGTCAATTCGTGCCGTGACTACGTCGACGAACCGGTTCAACATATCGAATGCTTCGGCACAGTCCGCGAGTGCTTTTTTTGCTCGCGGTTCGTAGGTTTCCTCCAGGTAATCCTTGAGCCAATAATACTTCGATCGTTCTATACCAGCCCGCCGCTCGCTGCGCTGGAGCTCTTCGGCCTCGAATTTCGCTTCGTTGATTTCATGGTGCGCCCGGAGTACGAGTCCCGTCCGTGCAGCGCAGTATCCGTGGAGTCCTTGGCCCAACCAGCACAGCCATTCGGCAAGCGGTCGGACCGGTTGCTCAGGGTTGATCGTCGGGGGCGGCTGCTGTGAAGCCGCGCGTTGCCGCTCGATGAGTTCATCCAATTTGGTCATGCTTCACCTGTCTTTCCGGGCCGTCCCGGTGAGCCCGCCGGCCAGGTGAGAACTGGCAAGCTCACCGGAACGCTCGGCCGCTGCCGGTACCGGCAGACGACCTACCCGAACCATCTCCTACCGCAACGAGATGAGGACCGCAAGGAAAAAATATAATTTTGTCCTGGACAACGTACCACACTTGTGGCGATACTTACTTTCGTTCGAAAATGACACTTGAAAAAGGAATACGAAGATGTCGAGAAAAGGTTACGTCTCGGTGCAAATCAAAGCGAACTTGGGCACGCAGGAAGTAATTACCGAGTGCAGGGACATGATGGGTCCGGACGAGTACGGCAGACCGTACTCCCGGTACATGGTGATTCATCGTGCGCTCGAGCGATTCCGCGACGAACTCAAGCAGCACAAACCCAAGCGGCGGAGATAAGCACCGAAAAAAAAATGGCCCCGGGAGGAACCAGTAACCCGGGGCCGTCGCCCGAACCAACTTTTTTAGGAGACTCGGACATGACTACTACGAAGGAACCAACGACAGACACCACAGCAGAACAGAAGAGGGGCCGAGCTTTGCCGACCCCAAAAGAAGGCTACGCCAACTTGGGCCGGTTGCGTAAGCGGCTGATATTGCTTGCAGGGGAGATTGGCCGGTTTCCCACCGAATTTGAGGACGTAGGGTTCGGGACCGATGCGTTTGAGGACGCCCGAGAAGAGTTGGAAAAGATCGACGCGACGCTGGCGCAGGTACACAACGAATTGCTTTGGAGCCGCCACGCTGACAGGGCGGGAGAAAACGAACATGATTAAGGTCGGACTGTACCGCAGCGGCAATTACTGGGCTGCTCGCTGGCGAGACACCGCTGGCCGGCAGCATGGCAAGGGCTTGGGCTCGATCAAGAAAGTTTCCCCGAGGGCGGCCAGGGTCAGGGCCACTTGGCTTGAGAACGAATTGAATAGCGGCCACGCTGAGCCGGCCGAGCCCCGGACGCTGAGGCAGCACATCGACGCTTTCCTGGAGAGTCGAACCGACTTGGCGGAGGCCACGCGAAGCCTCTACCGTCTGACGGGCCGGTATCTAATCGGTCACTTCGGCGAGCACAAGGCGATTGACAAGATCACCAGAGAAGAGGCTCGGGCATGGCGGACGGCACTTGCCCTCGGCGAGCTTGCCCACGTCAATAAGCAGAACAAGGGAACGCCGGGCGAATCGACGGTCTGCCGGCTTACCAAGGAAGCCAAGACTCTTTTCAAACAGGCCGTTGATGATGAGTTGATTCCGAGCAACCCATTCGACAAACTCAACAGCAGTCCACCACGCCCCGACAAGAACTGGTATTTCGTCGAGTTACCTGAACTTCGGCGACTGCTGGACGCTTGCCCAAACGATTCATGGCGGCTACTGCTGGCCCTGTGTCGGCTCGCCGGACTTCGCCGCGGTGAAGCGATGCGGCTGAAGTGGTCGGCGGTCGATCAGAACCGCAAGCGAATCGTGGTGAACGACGAGATCTCCCATCAGGACACCAAGCACCGCCGGCGGGAAGTCCCGATCGTGGCGGAACTGCAAAAGATGCTGTTCGCTTCGTACATGGGCGACGAGCTCGACCAGCGAGTTGTGACGGACATTCGCGGCAGCTTCCATCGGGGCTTCGAGGCGGTAGCGAAGCGGGCGAAGGTTGTCATGTACGCCCGGCCGTTTCACACGCTGCGAAAGAACTGTGAAACCGAGTGGCTTCGGCAGTACGATGTCTTTACGGTGTGTGAATGGCTTGGTCACAGCGCGACGGTTTCCAAAGAGCACTATCACAAGGCCAAGGACGAAAGTTACGAGCACGCGTCGGCCGTGCCGCCGCCAGAGTTTGTTTCCAAAAGTGTTTCCAAAACCGATAATGACCGAAGCCAGATAGCCCCTAACTCTTTGCCATGACAAGGCATAGCAAACAACGCGCTCGTAGCTCAACCGGACAGAGCAGCGGTCTTCTAAACCGCAGGCTGCAGGTTCGAGTCCTGTCGGGCGCATCATGTAGAACCTAGCGACCTGGGAGACTTCGGCGAGTCGGAACGTGATCGATCTGGTTGGACGAGAATGTAACTCAACCGAAGCTATTATCGTCGCCTTAGGCCGGCAGAAATCCTATGAGCAATCAACCACCAGTGGGTTCGGAAGCGCCCGAACGCAACAGATCGCGCCAATCTCGCAAGCTGAAGGGCAAGCGAGTTACCGTGGTTGGGCTGGGACGGTTTGGGGGTGGGGTAGGCGTGACACGGTGGCTGTCCAGCCAGGGCGCAAAAATCACCGTTTCCGACAAGGCGGACGCCTCGACGTTGGCCGATTCACTTCGGAAACTGGACGGACTCGACGTGAGGTTGCATCTCGGTTCGCATGAAGAAACTGACTTCCTTCAAACGGACCTGCTCGTCGTAAATCCAGCTGTTCCGAAGGAAATGCCACTGCTGGCTGCGGCCCAGGCCGCCGGGGTGCCACGCACCAGCGAGATCAACCTGTTCCTTCAGCGCTGCAATGCACCCGTGGTTGGCGTCACCGGGACATTGGGTAAATCAACGACAACTGCAATGATTGGTGAAATTCTAAAGCAGCGCTTCACCACGCACGTGGGGGGGAACATCGGGCGCAGCTTGCTGGAATCGCTACCGGAGATAGCCGACGATCATCTCGTTGTCCTCGAGCTTTCAAGCTTCCAGTTGCAAGACTTGCCGCTGGTGGGGATTAGCCCACACGTAGCCGTCGTAACCAACTTGATGCCCAATCACCTCGACCGGCATCACACAGTGGACGCCTACGCAGCAGCGAAAAGGAATATCTTCGCTTACCAAACCTCCAACGACATCTTGGTCCTGAATGTGGCCTGCGAAGCTACGGCGGATTGGGCCCGCCAGAGCTCCGGTCGCGTTGAGTGGTTCGATCCGGCGGCTGAAGCGTTCAAATTGGCCATTCCGGGTGAGCACAATCAGGCCAATGCCCAAGCGGCATGGGCAGCCGCTTGCCAATTCGGCATTGACCGGAAGAGTGCCGCAGACGCCCTGCGCGGCTTTTGCGGGCTGCCGCACCGGATGCAGCTCGCCCTCGAACGCAACGGCGTGCGCTACTACAACGATTCCAAGTCCACCACGCCTGAAAGCGCCGTTATGGCCCTCAATGCCTTCGATCCGCGGACCGTAGTGATCCTCGTCGGTGGCTCCGACAAGGGCCATGCCTTCGATGAACTCGGCAAGGCTCTAGCGGAACGCGCCAAGACAGTCATTACCCTTGGAACGACCAAAGAAAAGATCGCAACGGTCGTGGAGGCCCGTCGCAGCGGTAGGTTTCCCGCGGTTGAAAAGGCCGAAAACTTACCCGATGCGGTCGCGCTAGCCAAACAGCACGCCGTCGGCGGAGATGTCATCCTCCTGTCCCCAGCATGTGCCAGCTACGACATGTTCGTTAATTACCAGCAGCGCGGAGATTCATTCTTAGAGCTAATCAGGAAATAAACGCTTCAGACGTGCAGCTCGGCCGCTTGGCCCAGCCGATCCGAGTATTTTTGACGTATCGGCTTCACTTCGGCCTTAAGAAACTCATCGACTTGCTGCGGAGCCCGGCCGACAAAAGTGGCTGGCTCCAAAAGCTTCTCAAAGTCCAGCCGGGCGAACGCCTTGTCAGCTTTCAGCCGATCGATTAGATCGTTCGGCCCGCTGCGCCTCTTGACCCGCTCGGCCGCAGCCAGGCTGTGGCGGCGAATTCGTTCGTGCAACTCCTGCCTATCTCCACCAGCTTTTGTGGCAGCCAGCAGAATGCTTTCAGTGGCCATAAAGGGCAATTCAGACTCGACGTTCGCGGCAATCGTTTCCGGATACACCACCATGCCGCGTACCACGTTCAGTGTGATCAGGCCGATGGCATCTGCGCACAGAAATGCTTCGGGAATCACCAGACGCTTGTTGGCTGAATCGTCCAACGTCCGCTCAAGCCACTGCTCGGCGAAGGTGTGAAGTGGACTGGCGGCTATATCCATTAGGAAACGCCCCAGCGCCGTCGCACGCTCGCATCGCATCGGGTTGCGCTTGTACGCCATTGCGCTGGAGCCGACCTGCGATTCCTCAAACGGCTCCTCGATCTCCTTGCAATGCGCAAGGAGTCGAATATCGTTGCAGAACCTGTGCACCGTCGCGCCAAAGCCAGCCAGAGTTGCGACAATAGCTGCATCGACCTTCCGGCTGTAGGTCTGACCCGTCACGTCGTAGACTTCCGAAAAGCCCATCTTCTCAGCAACCATCTTTTCGAGCTTCTCGACCTTCTCATGATCCCCATCGAACAGGGCCAGGAAACTCGCCTGAGTACCGGTGGCGCCCTTGACGCCGCGAAACTTGAGGTTTTCCAGCCGATACTCCATTTCCCGAAGATCGCGCACGAAATCCGCGCACCATAGCGTTGCACGCTTGCCAACGGTCGTTAGCTGAGCCGGCTGGAAGTGCGTAAAACCCAGACACGGTTGGTCGCGGTACTTCTCGGCGAAGCTTCCCAGCGCGTCGATGATATTGACCGCCCGTCCAATCAGGATCTCCACGCCCTCCCGCATTTGGATCAAGTCAGTATTGCATACGACATACTGGCTGGTCGCGCCGAGGTGAATGATCGGCCGAGCTTCGGGCGCGACGTCACCGTAGGCGTGGATGTGCGCCATCACCTCGTGGCGAAGTTCTCTCTCATACTCGGCTACCTTCTCAAAATCTATGTCATCGACGTGGCCCACCATCTGCCGGACCTGAGCGTCGGTGATCGCCAGACCAAGCGCTTTCTGCGACTCGGCCAACGCCAGCCACAGCCGTCGCCAAGTGGAAAACTTCCTTTGAGCGCTGAATAGCTGGCGCATTTCGCGGCTGGCATATCGCGCTTCTAACGGGCTGACGTAACTCAAATTTCGGTCGTCCATGCTTTTCGACATGATCGGGCCCTCGAACGGTCGCACTCTACTCTATTGGTAGGTTCCCGACAGAACGAGGATAACGAAGGCCTTTGTCCGAGTTATTATCCACAAATCACCCGCGGGCGACAAGCAGCTAAAACTCGAGAATTACCATAACTTCTGGCCGAACAGAGCACTAGGCTGCGCAACTTACAGATTTGCGCGCGCAAAATTGCATCCACAACCCAAAAGTAACCCCCAAAAATAAAAAATTTTTTCTCTTGGCCGCTTCAAGACTTACGCAACCCCACTGGTTCCCAAGTGACACATTTGCGCGCGCAAAAACGGTAGGTCGCCAGAGAGGTTGAGGAGAAGCTGAATGGCTTTTGAACTGGCAGGCTTTCGGGATCCGGAACTTGACGCGGATTACATCAGCTATCTGGTGGATCAGCAGGCCGCGGAAACAACCGCACATTGCCGCCGCCTATGGGAATACTTTCATAACCCACTGATTCCAGCCGTCGGCGTGACCGCCGGCGCGCTGAACGCCAACAGCCGTCCGTACTTCCAGGCACAGGAAGTTGGTCTGCCGGCCCGCATCACCGGCGTACAGCGCGTAGCGGGTGTAGATCATCCGACAGACCTACAGCGCAAAGAGGTCGTTATCGAAAACGACATCGGCTGGCGCATCCACACCATGATTGACTTCCTTTTCGGCAAGCCGACGGCAATCCGCAGCTTGGCTCCTGACAACCGGCTAGCCGAGGCGATCGAGAAAGTGATCACAGCCATGCTGGATGCCAACGGTGGCTTGCCTTTCTTACAGGAGCTGGCCCTGTTTGGCAGCGTGTATGGCTTTGTTGACGTTGCCCTCCGAACCCCGGCCGACGGCGAGGCAGCCCCGCCTCCTGCCCCCTTGCGTCCCGCTTCACTGCCCGCTGCCGCTTCCAATCCTTCGGCGGTGGCCCGTCGGTCGGGCACTCCTGAAGACAACTTAGACACTCCGCCAACAACTTCCGAGAAGGACTACGGGCAGACGGGCCCGAGTGGAGACGGGTCTAGAATCAATCTCGAACGAGCTGTGGCAGCAGCTCGAAACCTCCAACTTGAGACCATCGAAGCCCCTCGGGTCCTGCCCATCCTCGCTGAGGATGATTACCGAACCGTCCGCTATTGGATCCAGCGTTTCTACAAGCATCCATCTCGCCTAGCCGAACGCAAACACCCTTGGTTCCGGCTATTGCGGCCGGCGCGACAGGAGGCATCCCCGGCATTCGTCGAGGTCGTGGAGATTATCGGCCCAGCATGGTGGCAGCGCTATGAAGACCGCCGACTCGTCGTCGAAGGTCCCAACATGCTTGGCCGACCGCCCATCGTTCACATTCAAAACATGGCACTGCCGGGAAGCTATGCCGGCCTTAGCGACGTCGAGCCGCTTATCCCCCTCCAGGACGAACTCAACACCCGCCTGTCCGATCGAGCCCACCGCGTAACCTATCAGTCATTCAAAATGTACCTCGGCAAGGGCATCGACGATTTTCTCGAGCGTCCCATCGGACCCGGGCAGATGTGGGCCACGCAGAACCTTAACGCCAGCATCGAGGAATTCGGCAGCGACAGCGGCTCGCCCAGCGAGAATGCGCATATCGACCAGATCCGCCAGGCCATGGACAAGGTTTCAGGCGTCACACCCGTAGCGGCCGGATTGATCCGCGGCAACGTGGGGCATCTCACCAGCGCCACGGCCCTCAAGGTGTTGCTTAGCGGCCTGCTGGCCAAGACCGCCAAGAAACGTCTGACCTACGGAGCAGGTCTCCAGCGCATCGTGGAACTGGCACTCGATTGGCTCAACCTTATCGGCATGCTGCCCACCTTGCCAGAGGATCGACGTGTCGAGGTCCACTGGCCTAATTCCTTGCCAATCGATGAGGGCGAGCAGCTTCGAAACGCACAGATCAAAGCCCAGCTGGGCGTCCCGACCGATCGCATCCTGGCCGAACTCGGTTACAGTCGGCAGGACCTAAGTGCTGACCAGCAATAAACCTCCGTAAGGGAGAATAGAAATGCCAGAGGAACCTTTGGAGAACTTGGAGCCTGCGGATTCGCAGACCGGCGAGGCAAAACTCGTCCCGGTGGCCGAGGCTATAAGGTACCGCCGACGCGCGCAACAGGCCGAAAGCCAACTCCGCGAACTCGAGCAGAAGCTCGAAGGATTTCAGTCGCAGATCCAGCAGCACGGTGAGGATCTCGCGGCGGTCGAGGCGCAGCGAGACGAAGCCCACACGCAGTTGATGGTAACGGAAACCCGGCTCGTCGCGCAACGCCTCTTGAGCGAGGCCGGCGTGGTCGATCTCGAGACCACCTCCACGCTGCTGGCTAAGCGGCTCGACTTCGCCAAGGAGATCGACCCAGAAACACTGGCTAGCAGCGTAGAACAACTGCTGCTGGATAAGCCATTCCTTCGACAAACGGCCGATCCTTCACTTCCACCCAAGACGGCGTCCGCTCGTCCTCCTCGCGCAATGGCCGCGGGGCAACTGACTCAAGCGGCCGAACGCGCTACGCGATCCGGCGATCGAAGGGATGTCGCGGAGTATCTGCGATTGAAACGCCAAGCCGGCGGCGCCGGCTGAAGCCAACACCTCACCCTTTGACAGTGATTGACTTGGAAAAACCAAAAGCAGGAGAAAAAACATGGCCTTTACTGGTAAAGCAACGTATTCCGCCGGCGAGACTCTGCCGGAAATCGCCCAAGACGTCAGCGACCTTGTAAGCATCGTTTCCCCATATGAAACGCCGCTGCTGGACCATCTTGGTGATCCGCTCAGAGCCGCCACCAGCACCTACCACGAATGGCTCGAAGACGAACTGCTGCCAAACACGGATCTCATCAACGACAACACTTGGACTGACCCTGCGAGTGATGACACCTTCGGTGTGGACAACGCCGATCGTTTCCGAGTAGGTGATCAGGTTCGTCCGGACGGCAGCGATGAGCTGCTGCTCGTTACAGCGGTGGATACCCAGAACGACACGATCACCGTGACGCGCGGCTACGGCGGCACCACGCCGGAAGATCTGGCCGACAATCAGTTGCTCCATATCCTCGGCAATGCCGCGCTGGAAGGTGACGACGCTCCCCAGATACGGTTCACCAACCGCAGCCGTAAGGGCAACTGGACGCAGATTTTCACCGCCGCGGTGAGAGTTAGTGGTTCGGATCTGGCCGTGCGCAAGTTAGCTGTCGCCGACGAATTGGACTACCAAAAGCAGGAACACCTCCGGGAGTTGCTCCGTGACTTGGAGAATACCGTGGTCAACGGTATCGCTCCGGCTTCCACCCAGCAAGGTTCTAGTTCGGTCCGGCGAACGATGAGGGGAATCATCCCGACGCTGACGACGAACGTGTTTGAGCCGAACGTCGACGGATTCCCCAGCGATACGAGCCTAACCGAACAGCAGCTCAACCTCGCCCTTCGCCTGATCTGGGAGCAGGCCTCCAGTCGGATCGACACCATCGTTCTCAACGGTTTCCAGAAGCGGAGGATCAATTCGTTCATTACCTCGTCCCGCTCGTACGGACCCGGCGATGTTGCATTTCGCGACTTGGTCGGCGTCTACGAGAGCGACTTCGGGGTTTGCCGTGTGATCCTCTGTCGTAGTGTGCCGACTGAAGCCGTCTTGCTCTTGGACAGCAGTCGAACCGACGTGTTGCCTCTAGCCGGCCGGAGTTTTCATTACAAGCCGCTGGCTTCCACCGGCGACTACGAAACCGGCGAGGTGATCGGTGAGTACACACTGGAGCTTCGCAACGAGAACGCACACGGCATGATCATCGGCCTGGCCACATCCTGACGGCCAGTCCCCCGGCGCAAGGCGCCGGGCCTGTCCCAGCGGAGAGGCATCAGACTTCGCGCTGGCATGACGCGAAGCGAACCCGCTGAGACAAGCCCGGCTCCTTGAGCGAAAGACGAGGAATCAGACATGACCAACTATTGCCAGGATAGAGAACTGCTGAGCATCGAGCCCATCATCTTTCTCGCTGGCGGATTTCCCTCTCAAAAGCTGACCTCCGGATCGAACGGTCAGATCAGTGGAAGTACTTTCACCGCCAGCGGTGCAGATTTCTCCGCCGCTGGAGTAAAAGCGGGAATGACTCTTTGCACTTACGCTACCAGCCCGGCCGAGGGAAGCGCCTACGAAATTGTCTCGGTGGACTCGGCAACGACGTTGACCGTTTCGGTCCTTCGGGCGAATGTCGAGGATCCAGCTGTCGCGCCGCCGTCACAGTCGGGGGTTTCGTTCTACGTACTAACTTACGCCGCACAGATCCAGACCGTCTCAGCCTCATTAGGCGAAAAGCTCCGTCAGATCACTGAGGTTTCCAGCCTAGCCTCAGCCGATTTTGCCGACTCTACACAGCTTCGCCTGGTGACCGCTTACGGGACACTTTCCGAGATCTTTGTGGCCCGCGCCGAGAATGCGGAAGCCTACGACGCCAACTGGATCAAGGCTCAACACTATCGCCAGCTTTACCGGAACCTGCAGCTCCAGCTTCGCCTGGTGGTGGACGCTGACGGCAACGGCAAGGCCGAACAGACACGCAGCCTCGGCAACGTAAAGCTTAGGAGAACGTAGGATATGAGCTCGGTAGCTTCCGAGATCCTAGCAGACTTGGTCCAAGCACTGCGGGGCACCGGCAAGTTTCGCCACGTTACGCTGGGCGAAGCCGGTTCGGCCGCCGAGGTGCCGAGAGCCAGTGTTCTCCACGAAGGCCAGGATTCGTTCCAACCCGACGATGCTGTCGGAGTCCAATGGTGCCGCCTTCGTGCAACCGTCAGTGTACATACGCGATCCACTGACGCCTCCGAGGCCGTCACACGAGCAAACGAGCTTTACGAAGAAGCCACCCAGGCTCTGCTTCAGGACCCATTCCGCAGCGGACATTGCCAGGACCTCCCTATCGGCCGCGCCACTGAGATCGGACGCAGCCAGCTTGTTCGGGACCTCAAACGACCGGAAGTGGAAATGGCCTTCGACGTCCGGTGCCATTTCCAGAACTAGGAAATAGGTCGATGGATCGCTACATGCGAATTCAGTCTGTGACGTTCGACGGGACGACGCTGCCTCTGCCACTTTCCGTGCGGCTCTTCCGAACGGCCGAGGCCAAGCCTGCCATTGGCGATAACGATGTCTTTGCAACGAGCGTCGAAATTTCGCAGCCCCATCTGGCCGCAGAAGTTCGCATCCGCGGGACCGCCATTGCAGAAGGGCTCTCCCTCGGCCAGCAGGGAGATCTGGCCTTTACAGTTGCTCCCACAACAAGCCAAGGCTCTCCACGGACCGTCACACTATCCGGAGCTGTTCTCATCGCAATCGAACTGTCCTATGAGCAGGCCGCCATGGCAACGGCCGTACTGCGGTTCGCCGCTGAGGCAAGTAACGGCAATCAGGAACCTTTCTCAGCTGAGGCAGCACAATGAGTTCCCTGGACGGAGAAGACATCTTTGGCTCCGGGCCCCATACCATTCGCACCGGCCCATGGCAGCGATGTTTGCAGCGGCGTGGCTTTGCCGGAATCGATGGCGAGCTGGTAATTGACATGGGGCTTCGCAGCCGAGTCATCATGCAAGAAGGTCGACTCCAAGCAGCAACAGCCTCGGCAATCCAGACCTTCATCTCCCAGATCGAGGACTTCGTCGACGGTCGTCTTCACACACTCGTAGGCAACCACGGCGAAGTCTTCGCGCGTCTCCTTGTGGAGCAAGTCGAGCCCACCACATCCCTCCAGCGCGGGCGTGGATTCTGGTGCGAATACGGCGTTCGCTATAGGCAATTATCATGAGCGCAGTTCTCTTGACAGACAACATCGACCGGCTGCAAGCCATTGCCTTGGATACCCCGCGCGGCTGGAAGATTAGCTTTCGATCAACCAACGAAGGTCTCCACCACCAACTCTACGTCAACGGTCAATTAGCCGACTGGGCCGATACCGTAGAGCAACGCAGTTTTTTCCTCGACGCTGAACGGTTCCCTCATGAGTTAATCATTGCCGCAGTCGACTCTGAAAACCGAACTGTCGACATGTCCGGCCAGCTCCCTACGGCGTTGCAGCAGCCACCCTGGGTCTACCGCGCCACAGTGGTCCGCGCATTGAAACATTCGACGAGCAGCCGTGTGGCCGTTCTCGGGGACCATGCCACCGGCCAGGTCGACCCCCAACCGCTGGTCCTGCGCGAACTCTACCCAGACTGTTTGTCGCGCTGGGGCTTCGGTGAGGACGCCTTCGGAATGGGCGGTTTAGGCTATAACGGCACCACAGCACCCGGTTTGGGCAAAGGCGCATTCGGGGCTGGCCCATTCGGCATCGAGTCCTCCGCAATGTCGATATCTGTGCCTCTTGCCGAGGAAGGTACACATCAGATTCTGCTTCGCGTCATTTCGGAAAGCGGCGAATATGCCGATGGGACAATACAAAACATACCTGCCTGGCCACCGCCTCAACCGCCTGCATCGCTACAAGCGACGGGCTACGACGCCCAAACCAATACGTTAACACTCCAGATTCAGTGAGGTTAAAGATGACTGAGATCTATCCAACCGATGCGGAACTTAATGAACTGTCGGGAACAACGGATGAAGAGCAGGAAGTGCTGTACGTCACTACGGCCGAATCACCGTATTACACGAGCTTCTATAAGTTGCTCTATCGCCTGCTGGACGTGGCCCGCAGGGCGGGTGACCTTCGCGTCTACAAGGACGGCGATTTGACCTGCGGCGTGCGGGCCGGGAAGGTCTTCAACGGCGATTATGAGGTCGACTACGCCGGCTCGACGGGTAACAGCCTGACGAACAATCAGACGAACTACATCTATCTGACCGCGTCGGGCGCTACGCCGACTCTCACGATCAATACGGCCGGCTTTCCCATCCCGTCCGTAACGCCGCACATTCCGCTGGCGACGATCGTGACTTCCGGCGGCCTTTACGATCACAGCGATATTACCGACTATCGGGCGCGGGCTTTTCTGAGCATCTCCGGCGCTGCGGGAGGCAATCTCGGCCTGCTGGACTGGCAGGAATCGCTGCTGGATGAGCTGGACTTCACGTCGGCCGAGCCGGGCGCTCCCTCGCTCGGCGATCGATACCTCAACACCGGGACAGGATCATCGAGTGGGACGGCGCAATCGGTGACGGCCGATCGGATATACGAATGGAACGGCACGAACTGGACCGAGACGACGCCGACCGAGGGTGCGTGCGCGATGGTCGAAGATCGCGATATGCTCATCGGATACAACGGCGCGGCCTGGGTAGATATCGGGACGTTCGCGCTGCTGACTGAGGCGCAGACATTTTTCGCGGCGACGGATATCTCAGGAGCCGAGGCGGAGACGCTGACCGACGCCTCGGATGCCGATAGCCTGCATTACCATATCACGAAGGCCGCGGCGACACAGACGATCAGCGCGGACAACTTCACGATCACGCACGGCGACGCGCCGGTGCTGCTGCTAACGAACGACGGCGGCGATCATCGCGTATCCGATGGGACGACGGCGATCGCGAACGGCACGATCAGCGGCCAGAAGCTCCGCGTCATTTACGTTGTGGCGAATACTAAGCGGGTAACGATCAAGGACGACGCGAATACGAAGCTTTCCGGTGACTGGCACGTTGCGCGGGAGGAAGCGTGGCTGGAGCTGGTCTGGGACGGCAGCGACTGGCTTGAGACCGGCCGTGGCAATAACTCCGCGACATTGGACGGTTATGACTCAGCGGGGGTGGGCG